>Ga0310122_10000003_pt1 | contig 289486 bp, 264 predicted proteins | sample CB6_Bottom_1051__FD_203503 | JGI IMG/M metagenome (GOLD analysis project Ga0310122, IMG submission 203503) | Marine microbial communities from Western Arctic Ocean, Canada - CB6_Bottom_1051 | ecosystem: Environmental > Aquatic > Marine > Oceanic | place: Canada: Western Arctic Ocean... | reverse complement strand
TTAAATTCCGTGAGATATTGTTGAGTTTTTTTACCTGATTTATAAGCTGGCATAAACACCTCTAATTGCTATTGAAGGTGTCCACTAGATCGGGTCAACTACAGAATCACTCTTAAATGCTTTGTTATATTTTTATTTACTCAAATTGATGCCACACAAGTTATTTGCTGGATTCGTCACGATACTAACCTCAGCTAAATCAAACTTGGCGATTTCATTTACACACTCAACACCATCGTAGCTGTTACCTGTAATGTGGTTACAATCTCTATAATCTGCGCCACAAATTCCACAATTTGATTTAGAAATCAGTCCACCAATACTTAAACCTTTAAGATCGTTTGATTGAATACGCTCCCAAGTTCGGTCACATGTGACTTTACAAGGGTCAACTCGTAACCCGCGTTCATCGACAACAAGATTACACCAACCGACGATTTGTGGGGTATGTTCAAGATGAACCGGATACGGAAGCTCATTGTAAGGACTTTGCGTAATTAAGGCTTTTCCAAACTGCTGCTGTGATGTAAGCATTTTTTCAGTTACATCTTTGATTAAACCTCTGTCTAGTTGTTTACCTTCATAATTAAAAACCTCACCGTCCTTATTTTTAATAAAAAGTTTATCATTTAACTCTTTCTTACCTTTTATTAAATCATAAACAAACGCGCTTACAACGCCTATACCAATATTAAACAGTGTTAAAAACATTGGATCAACAAGCAAACTTTCAAAGTTCTTTTGACTAAGAATATAAATCTCGCCGCCATATTTTGAGCGAACTCTATAATCAATACCCTGCTGTCGAAGCATTTTAATTAAGTGAAGTTCTTCCCGACTGATCACAGTTCTATTGGGGAATCTCGCTTCATAAGGATTGAAAGCATCAATTACAATTTCTTTTTTATCCATTGTACTCACCTAAAAATATAACGCCCTGCTAAGGTGTGAGCCACATTAGCACCACAACAAAAATCACCACCATAATCACAAAAGTATGGGGAGTTAAAACTGCCGAGCGTGGCGAATCACTCTTAAGCAGTTTGTTAGCATGCGGGGCTGATTGATTCACCATATTCACATACTGCCTCATAGCAGACACGTAGTTGGCGATTGTTCTATCAGATATTTCATGCGATTCATGAAGCTTCGCGACTATAGCCGAAATATCGTTTTCACTTGCTAGAGTTTTTGAGTTAATTCTAATATTTGCATGCTTCTCCACACCATTTAAGTAGGAAACATAAGACTTACAAGAGTCAGCCACTTTGTCATTTTGCCCTACGCCTTGCTCACGAATAAATGCTTCATATTTCTTCTGATGTTCAAACATAGCCCTAGCCTCTGAGTATTCATACTCTTAAAACGTAGGTTACGATCCCATCTAATGTCATCTATGATTTCGTACAAAGCATGCTAACGCCCTGTTAAGGTGTAAGCAACGAAATACAAAAGCTGCTGCATACCACCTTAAACACCAAACGCAACGCATAGTAAAAATGCCACGCGTTGCGAATCACTCTTAAACAGTTTGTTAGCTATTTGATAAATGAATTACTCTTTTCATACTGAGATACCATTTTCGCTGAATACGACTTTAATTCTGATAAGTATTGAGAGATATTCTTAGCTTCTTGTGAATCTGCGTCATGAGTCATAGTTGTTTCATCAATAGTAAGAACAAAATTTGGGTGAAACTCTGACTGATAGGTTACCTTAGTAGTTAGGGTAATTGTCGCATCTTTAGTCCAAGTAACACTATCGATTGACAATGGCTCTTGTTTATCTGCCACCCTACTTTTATTTACTTTGTCTAACATCTCTATTAGATCTTCACGAGCTGAAGAATAGAGATCTTTAGTATTAGCATAAACAGACGTTGAAGCACGTTTATCACCATCAAAAGTAACTTCATATGAAGTACTAAGTGTCTCACGATAAACTTCACCAAGCCTAATTTTTCCTGATGTTACTTCTATGACATTTCCAAACTGTTTAAAATTATTGAGTTGCTCTATACCGAGAAGCCCTGAAGCCGCGATTATAGAAGCACCTAATACCAACATACGTTTCATTTTTTGACCTTATTATATATACAAATTTTTACTCGGATAGCTAACGCCCAATTAAGTAGCTGACAACGCTACCAATACACTCAAATCTACCACCAATATCACTGAAGCTAAACCGTACTGAAAATGCTAAGCGTTGACAGTCTGCTTAAATTGTTTGTTAGCTTAAAAACACCACTGCATTATTTAACGCATGAATACCAAATGTAACCCCAAATGCCGCTTTAAATGATTTTTGACGCCAAGTTAAATAGGATATTGAAAGAATAAAAAACAAGAAAAGTACCCCAAATCCATTTGGCACGCTGTTAAAAGTATGTGCTGCGCCCCATGTCAGCGCGCTAATTACTGAAGTCATCACTACTTCAAAATTAAACATTTGTATAAGCTTTAATATCGGAACCATTAGAAACGTTTCGACAGCCGGGGCTAGAATAATCAAAAATAATAATGACGATTCCTGTCTACCATTCGGAGCAACAAGCTCAGAACCCCATATGTATGACGCAGCGAATACTAAAGGAAAAGTCACACAAGCATGCAATAGATATGATTTCACTACATATCCGATTTCATTTTGGTTTGTATTAAATAAAAAACTAAATATTTTCATGCCCACTTCCATGTTTAAGCTAACAGCTATATTAGACAGAAAAATTCTGCACTTAAATACAGAATTATTCTGTCTAGTATCTTAATGACGTAAACGATACCCCGTTTTTATGAAAACTAACAGTAACTTAAGCACTACAGCTCCCTTCCTACATCCCAAAATAGAGAATTTTTCTATATAGCATGAATTGATGTGCCAAACTGAAACTCATGTATGGATAGCCAGTTACAGTTTAATGAAAAAATCACCATTTCTATCGTATATACAAGAATACATGCTTGGACGGCACTATGCCCTTCGTACAACGGAGGCGTACATTTATTGGATTCACCAATACATTCTTTATCATGATAAAAAGCACCCAAAGAGCTTAACTTCCAGGCATGTAGAAGATTTCCTAACGCACCTGGTTGTTAACAAAAAGTCAGCGAGGAAAACGCAAAGTCTGGCTCTCAATGCATTAGTCTTTTTATACAAAGAAATTATTCAAGAACCCATAGAGCTTGATATGCAGTTTCGGCGCTCAGATAAATCACGAAAATTGCCAACAGTCATGACTCCAGAAGAGATTGGAAGGCTATTCAATCACTGTTCACCTAACTACAAATTACCTTATCAATTAATGTATGGGTCAGGGTTGCGTTTAATGGAGTGTCTACGCCTACGTATACAAGATATCGATTATGCATACAAATCTGTACGTGTATGGCAAGGGAAAGGAGGTAAAAACCGCATAGTGACAATAGCACCAGAGCTTTTCCCCGCTATCAAACAGCAGCAACAGAGATCGGCGAGTTACTATCATCAAGACATGAATGACACAGTTTTCTCTGGTGTATACATTCCTGAAGCTCTTGCTAGAAAATACCCGAGCGCAGAAAGGAGCCTAAATTGGCAATTCCTCTTTCCCTCTAGTCGTTTGTCGCCAGATTTACAAACAGGCGAGCTACGTAGACACCATATTCACCCAACAGCGCTTCAAAAACACATTAAGGTAGCAGGCCAAAAAGCCAACATTGACAAAAACATCTCGTGTCATACTTTAAGGCACTCATTCGCTACGCACCTTCTTCAAAGCGGAGCAGATATCAGAACCGTTCAAGAACAACTTGGGCACACCGATTTGAAGACAACGCAAATCTATACTCACATCATTGATAGAGGCGCCAATGGTGTTGTTAGCCCATTATCAAGAATATTCGTAAAATAGTGATAAATGAAATTCGGATTCCGAATTCTGAAATGACTTCATAATCACGAAACAGGGCACTATCACCTGCTCTTAGGGCTGAGGCCTCTAGTCACTCCAAAAGCTCAATAACAATTTATGTGTGTGTTTTTCTCTGCAGCAATGGCTGCGTATCACCTCTTATTGTTACGCCACCATTGCCTATTTACAACTTTCATGGCGTTCACAACGCCCTAACACGCACAATAATAGGATGCCTAACAAACACATTATTAAACAGCGAGTTGCAGGTTTCCTACTCTCTACTTCGAGCTTTCGAAAAGAGATATTTCACAATTTTCATCAATAACAGTGTTCGAAAAAGAACATATGTCTCAAAAACATACACACCATCAATATGAACAAGACTGCATGGTAAACTGCTTTTATAAAAAAGCAGGAATAAAGAATGATTACTAAGGATAGAGATTCAAAAATCGACAACAGTCTTCAACAGAAAGCTGGCGCAAAAGTAGAGCAAGATGTCGCGTTTTACTTACGCAGAGAGTTTGGAGATGCAAATGACGTTTTCATTATTAATGACCTACGCATACAGTTTAAAAATGAAACTGCTCAGATCGATCACCTAGTCCTTTATAACAAAGGATTTATCATTATTGAGTCGAAATCGATTCGTGGTGAGGTTAAGGTCAACAATCAACTCGAATGGAGTCGAACCGTAAGAGGGAAATGGACAGGAATGCCCTCACCTATCGAACAAGCTAAGTTACAAACCAAACTATTGAAAGCACTTTTAAATGACAACGCTAAGTCGTTACTAGACCGGATTGCATTTTTACAAGGGTACTTTGGTGGTCGCTGTTGGGATCAACTCTGTGCCGCGTCCAATGACGCTCTAATCGATCGAACTTCTATCCCTAAAGATATATCGAAGAAGCTCATTAAAGCCGAATCTATTGGTAGCTGCGCTAAGAGTCTCATCAAAAAGCACCGCGTAGGTTCAATACTAAATCCGAATCCTACGTTTAATCGTGATGAACTGTACCGCCTAGTTCACTTTCTAAACGAACAACATGTGCCTACGTCTTCTCCGGCTCCCAAAGTACATATCGCAGAATTGAGCGAAACTAAAAAGGTAGACTTGATTCCAGCTCAAGAAACAATTGAAGAGGCCAAAGTTCCACAAATAAGGCATGGTTTTAATTGTAAGAAGTGTCAAAGCCCGCAGACCGAGCCGAGGTATGGAAAGTATGGGTATTACGTCTACTGCCCACAATGTAAGGTGAATACTGCAATGCGTATTAGTTGCCATTCTTGCCAATCAAATTCAGCCAAAGTCAGTAAGAAAAAGAACACGTACTCCATTGCATGCTCTTGTGGTGAAGGGACTCAAGTCGTATTTCCTTAATCTAATAATTCGGAATCCGAATTACAACGCAATTTAAAGCGATGCGGATTCAAATTCGGATTCCGAATTTCTCCAAAACTAAACAACTGACAAACATCACTTCTGGCCACCTTTAGGCATAACTTCAACAGGTGGTACTTGGTGCCAAACAATGTCACTTGTGCCTGTATAGATTTTTGTCGTTTTAGCGTTCGCATGTGCCATTCGCTCGGTAGCGCTCTGCCCTTGCTGTTCAATCATTCGAGCAGCCAGCCCTCGAATTTCATGATAGGTCGGCCTTAACGATTTCTTTAGGTGACTATAAAGCCCTAAAGAGTCTCGAACCTTACTGAACTCTTTACTTATATTGTGGTGATGCACTTGGTAAAGATGGTCGGTCTCTTTTGAAATGCCACGTTGCTGCTGTTTGGGTTTACGATGAACGATATAAGGACAAATCAATCTCGATGTTTTAGAAAGATCGACAATGTCTTTAATCGTCTGAGTGACAGGAATGGCGACAGTGGAAGCATCGGACTTTTTCACCTTTTCTCGATGAACATAAAGCATTCCATACACTGCATGCCCATCCACATACTCCACCTCTTTGTCAGGGTTCCAAAGAATCCCACAAACGCCTTCCCGTGGTTTGTATATACGATAACGAAGCCTATAGATCTCTCTCACAGCATGAGTCGTCTCAAGTGTTAAGCTCATTGCGACCTTAAGAAACAGTGGCGCTGCATCGTAGACCTTTTGGTAGTTTTCAATATCTAGGTCGTGGCGAGCTTTTGTGTAATCTTCTCTGGTCAATCGACGCTGTTTTTTATTGAGTACAAAATTACTCTCAATAGCGCTTTCATCGGCAAGGTAGGAAAACACCTTTTTAAGGTTACTGATCTTATTGTTGAGCTGACGATTACTTAACTCTGAATAGTATTTCGAAAGGAACTCATTGATATGCTGTAACTTGATCGATTTGGTTGGCAACCGCCCCATGAACTCATCAAGGCGGTAACAGTCCCTCTCCAAATTTCGATAAACGTCTTTGGAGAGCCGTTCCTCTTTTTTTACACGAGACAACACTAATGGAAGCCAATCTTTTAAAGGCCTATTGAATTTGTCCTTTCGGCCTTTAGAGACAGCTTTGCGAAATGGGGTCATCTCAGAAAGGGAAAACGCGCTTCCTAGCTCAGGACGATATTGCAAGTTGTAAACATGCGCAGCTTGTATCGCTTCTTGCTCTACAGTCCCGATAGGAAATAGCTTCTTCACACCATCTACGGTCGTAAACCGAAATCGAGATTGACCCCTATGGCTCATTTTCACCAAGAATGGAGGGTAATGAGCCGTTTCTTTGCTTCTAGCTCTACCAACCATTTATGACTCCAAGAATCTTAGAAGTTCACTCACCCTGTCTGCAGGGTTCCCTATCTCGTCGTCAACACAGACTAAATATCGGCCCGTTGGCGTTCTAGTGCCCTCAAGCTTGCCATGTTTAATCCAGTTTATGATGGTGGTATTGCATATCCCTGAGTCAGGGTAAAACTCATCAATAAATTGTCTAGGTCTGATTTTACGCGTCGCCATGTCGTTCTCCTTACCTTTCTCACTACATGAAAATTAAGATTTTTCATCTACTGGTAGAAAAACTATGCACGATTTTTTCAGCGACATTCTATTTGCGCAGCAATTAACGAAAAGGATTCCCGAAGCGTCAAACGATTCAACGAATCGATTTCAAGCCCACTTTAGGGTGGACTAATACAGTAGTACCGAGTTGCTAATACATTGATTTTATTTGACTATTTCATTGGCCTTTTTAACCGTTTTTTAGGCCAATTAGAGCTTAACCACCAGCTCTAAATACATGAAATGCATATAAATCAACATCATACATCTAAGATTACTACCAACATCGGGGTTTCACCGTTTTCGAGCCCTCAAAAAACGTCCAAAACATGTTATCGAATCCAAACTAAAGATACCTACCCACGCGCTCTACTTCTTTCAAAGCAATACGATCGGCTGCTATACCAACAGGAGCTGAACCTAGTGAATACCACTTAACATCATCAGCCTCTTGAGCGGTGATATCTCCTTCCCAGTCACTCACGATAAAATAATGAATCAACTGAAGTTCCTTCGTAGGATGGTAAAGCGAACACAAGTATTGGTAATCAATCGGAACAACATTAAGCTCTTCATCGATCTCACGAAAGAGTGTCTGAACCTGGTTTTCACCGTGTTCAATATGGCCGCCAGGTATAGTGATTAAGCCGGGATCGGTCTCCTTAGACTCACTACGCTTTTCTAGCAATACTTGTGATTCGTTCAGCAAGATAAAAGAGACACACTCATATACATCCATCGGGGTTTCCTTAGGCCATAGTTTATATATTTAGACTTTCTTTACGACAACAGAGCCCGCAATGAAGTCGTGAATCGCTCTGCGTTTGTGATTAAACAACATAGAGATGAACTCTAAAAGAACCCAACCTATCATTGCGTAACCAACAAAAATAAAGACTCGGCCTTGCTCTAAGCTTTCCCAGGTTTGGCCGTAGAACGACAGTTGTGCATAAGCATAGAGACTAAAAGGTATAAGCATGATTGGGACAATATCTCTCATACAAGACTGTTTGAGGGTTAGGTTTCTGCTTTCAGATACATCGACCACTTTTACTCTCGTGACCATCTTACCAATCGTTTGTCCATATTTGGCATGCATACCAACGTAGTAAGTAATCCCTATTAGTGAATTCACAACTCCCCAAGCAAAAACACCACCTGAACTAATCACTCCAGAAAGCACGTAATCATCTATCCATTCCAATGGCAAAAATACGATTGAATCTATCCAGATAGCAAAGAAGCGTCTCCAAAAATTTGAATACTTATTGGTGTACATTCTTGTTCCTCACGCACTTATCGATAACGAAAGAGAGAAACTACAACACATAAGTTTTTTAAACATTAAACTGACCATAATTTATAAAACAAATGCGAAGTGGTATGCATATACCACCATTCCCCCAAATTGACTAGCCGATTCACCTACTCTCGAATCAGCTTTTTGCTCAGCCTTTCATACAATTCAAAAGCTTCTGTTTTAGATATCAAATTTCCGAGAGCGTATTGATGAGCTAGCTCAATATCGTCGCTTTGATTGGAGTAATAGCGCTTGGCGACTGCAGCGCACTGGCTCAGATTGGTGTACCAACTGCCGTCTTGCTCAGCCACAAAATAATACGCCGCTCGCACTAACTTTTTACCAATTACCTTAACGATATCCGCATCAGTCATTGTTTTGAAACTCGAGGGCATTTGCTTAAGAAAAGTCGATAAATCGCCATTAAGAGCTTGGGCTATTTCATTACTGGGCTTATATCGTGGAAACTTTATAGATAGATCATTCCCCCAAATACAACAGCAACAATGCTTGAGCCAAAACTGCCAATGGAATTCTTCGTTGGGCTGCAGAACCTCTGAGAGAGACCCTGGATCAATATCAAGCTTAGTCACTTGAGGATAGGTTTGGGGTATGGTGTCGGAAAGTAGGTTAAATACTTCCTTTTCTCTCTGACCAATAGGCGTAGCGAGTACGATCGAAACATCCAAATCAGAGCGACCAACAATGGCTGTTCCTCTAGGCACGCTTCCATACAAGTAGATACCATCAACTTGACCTGGAAGTTCTCTTAGCAGCGAATCAACGACTGCTGACACCACTTCTTGAAATTCAGTCGCAATGTTCTTTGGCGAATAAAGATTTTGAATGAACCCTTCTCGATCGAGTCCTCTAGTTTGTTCTTGCACCTTGGGTTCCTATTTTAATCGTTATAATTAATCACACCGGATTCTGATGATGATTTGAGGAGTGCCAGTGGTTAAAGTAACATTAACTCTCGCTTAGTTTTATCGTCCAACTTTTCAATCGCGTAGCGAAAAGCAACTCTTGGTATTGCGGCATGCTTAGCGTTTAAATAACCAATAACCTGTTGAGGTTCCTTTTTACTGAGGACTTTAAGCATCCAACCATATCCTTTCTGCACGAGGTCATGTCCATCTTCTAGCAATAGGTCTGCTACACAAAGCGGAGCCAACGCTGAGTATCGATTCTGATTGATCGGATAAATTAAGATGACAGCAGCAGCTCTACGTACAGCAAAATTTGAATGCTCGACCCATTTGGTTGTGAGTTCGAACAACTCATTGTATTGAGACAGTAACTCACCAAACGCATGAGTGCAGAAGTCATCACAATCATTCCAGTCAGTAACGTAGTGGAGTAACCAATGTTCAAAGATTGGAAACGTTTCTTTCGAATATTGTTTTCTTACTCTAAAAGCCCAGTCGTAAGCAATAACGCCTAACGCCCAATCCCTTTCTTCAAGCAATTGAGTACACAAGGACAAAACATTTGAGATATCTTTGTTTTTGATGGTTTTAAAAACGAGCGCCGATATAGATCGAACCTGCCCTGTTTTAACACTAGCCTCTGGATAACCAACGTCTGAAAGATGAAGCTTTACCGTTTCAACGATATTCATTAATTGCCAAACCTTCATAGAACTAAAATTAATATCAAAGTGAGATACACAGCACTTAAACCATACGCATTGAATTTATAAAATATAAGTTACCTTAATCACAACATTCATTATTGAGCATTTAAATTACCACTAAAACAAGGATATTCCCTTTGGTAAGAGTAACTTATAATGCATACTAGCGGCCTTAAAAAGAGGTGCTAAATGAAAAAGAACGGTTTTACACTTATTGAGCTTGTTGTCGTTATTGTGATCCTTGGAATACTCGCCGTAACTGCTGCTCCAAGGTTCCTCAACGTAAGTACTGATTCTCATATTGCAGTTGTGAAAGGCACTGGCGCTTCTTTTAAAACAGGTGTCGATTTTGCCTATTCAAAAAATTTAACCTCAAACGGTGGCGGTGCATCTACGAATGTACCTATCTATGATGAATCTGCAACAGGTCAGCTCGATTTCAATGAGTGGGGATATCCAGCCCAGCAATGGTACGCAGAAGAAGACTTTCCAAGACTGGACAATACCGAAGATTGCATTTCGGTGTGGGGCGCTCTACTTCTTGATCCCCCTAGTGTTTCTAGCTTTAATTCGCCTACAGATACAGACTACATCGCTGAATACATTCAAACCGATCAATGTATCTACCACTATCGAGTAGTGCCTGGAATCTCCATTTACTACAACTCAATGAATGGTGACGTCACTGTAGACGATGAGCCAGATAACTAAGCGCTAAATGTTGGTCTTTCAGAGTGCTTGGGAATTTACGGTTTCTCTCAATAAAAGTGCCACACATTAAGAATCAACAGCACACATTTAAGACTGGCTTATTTTGGCGTAAACGAGCGTGCTGTCCATATCTCCTGATGGCAAACGTCGATCATTGGCTAAGCGATCTTCAAGTTGATAGCCACATCGTTTGGCCACGGCCTGACTTTTAAGATTCGAGCCTGCCATCCTAATTTCGACTCTTTTCGCACCTTTTTGAGTGAATGCATATTCTTCGATAATTCGGACAGCTTCACTCACGTAACCCAAGCCCGTTTTTGATGTTTGCAACCAGTAGCCGATTTCAAAGTAAGGGACAGTATCGTCTCTGATCATAAAGCCAATAGCCCCGATAAATGCCCCTGTTTGCTTTTCAATAATATTGAACCAGAACTCGCCAGTAAAGTTGGCGAAATTATTGGTAGCATCTTGAATGTTAAGTTCTAGCTGCTCTTTAGTTAGAGAATCAGAAACCCAAGGTAAGAATGGGGAAAACTCGGCCTTGCACTCATTTATCACCTCAAACATCTCTTCGCTGTATTTTAATGATGGAGGGGTTAATTTGAGCCTTTCACTTTCCATCACTAAGCCTTTCCCCAATCAGATCGAACAACCGCCAACACAACTGTATCCCACCATTGACCTTTGAAGAATCGATGATCTTTAAAACACGCTTCTTGTTTCATTCCCAGTGACTTACATAATTTAATCGCAGCCAAGTTCTTGCTGATGGTTTCAGCGTAGATACGGTGTATGCCTAACTCTGAGAAACCAAAATCAGCGAGGGCTTCAGAAGCTTCTATAGAAAGCCCTTTTCCCTGAATTTCCCTTGAGAAAGCACAGCCCATCGAAGCTTGTTTATCGCCCTCAAGGCGCAAACAAACGGTTCCAATAAACTTCCCCGAGTCTTTGCTTTCAACCGCTAGCTGATAGGACTGGCGAGGCACTTCCAAAGCCTGCGCAACAAACAACTGAGTTAGCTCTCGATATTTGTTAGGTTCGCAATCACTTTCATCATAGAAACGCTGATACTTAGCGTCTTGAGACATCGCAACAAAGGCACACTCGTCTTCAAGACTCATATCTCGAAGAATCAACCTGTCAGTTTCCAGCTTAAACATCAAAATTCCTTTTTATTTTATAGCCATGAAGGGAAAAGCCTCGGAGGTGTTTACTCGTATACTTTCCCGTTATGCTTCAACCAACCATGAGTGTGATGATTACGAGGGTCTTTGTGCGTCCAGTGCATTACGCCACCTTTCTTGTTCCATTCATATTCACCATAAAATTCAACTCGATCGCCCTTTGCCAGTCCCTGAACACGAGGCGCTAAGTCAATATTATGTGCGACTAACAAGGTTTGTCCGCTATCGAGTCGCAAAATGAATTTCTGATGTCGAGAGCCTTTATTATCATCAGGAAGTACTCGATACACCGTACCCGATCCGCGCACCTGAACGTCGCTTTGGTGATTTTCGTAAGCTTGCTTAAGTCGCGTATCATTCGCTTGAACATGACTGATGCCGAAGCTAAGCAGCACCAAAAGTAGAGCGCAAAATTGTTTCATTCCTTTCATTTCCCATATCTGTGTGTTGATTTGGGATACTGGTTGGGCATCCCCTAATTTAGCGGTGCTTGTACTGAGTCGGACAATAACCTCTCGAAACGTCCGAACTGCGTAGTTTTACATGCTTGGTCGAGCGCCCAGAAACACGTGAGCGCCACAGCTTAAAACTGCCAAGCTTGAGATGGCTACGCATAAAACGAATCACTTGTGATTCATTTAAACCAAATTGGTGCTCTATTGCCTCAAATGGCGTTCGGTCTTCCCACGCCATTTCGATAATTCTTGATTCATTCTCTTTAGATAGCATCATGCATACTCTTCCTTTATAAACTGGAAGAAATACGCCCGTCTTAGATTTAAAGATCACAAGTGACCACTTTGAACTACACGACTTATAAAGTTCAATAAAACAACAAGCTAACTCAAGTTATGGCTATTTGCTTTCCAGCCACTCAGAACGCAATAGACCATACTTAATCGAGTCATAATACTCGCCTTGGTAATAACGCACTTTTCTTAGCCTAGCTTCTTGCTGGAAGCCTAATTTGAGGGCTAGTGACATCATCCGCGGATTACCCGACCAAGTGGTTAAACCGACACGCTCTATCTGCTTGTTTTCGAATAGGTAAGATACCCAAAGAGGAAGAGCTAACGCAGCAATACCCTTCCCCCAATAGTCGGAGTTATAAATGACTACTCCGACTTCAAACCAACGTGTCTCTTCACACTCCCAATAACAACTGACGGTTCCTACAGGCACATCGTCTACAACCACCAACTGTAAGTAGGATCCATTGAGTAACCGTTGAAACGAACGGCTTTCAAATTCGTCTAATGACGGGTGGGAATATGGGAAATAAGGGCCGTTAAACTTCGTCCACTCATCGTTTGAGATAACCAAAGCATAAATGGTGGCCAATTCGCTAGGCATGGCGGGCCTAATACTTACCTGCATTTTCTCTCCTTGGTTTGCTGCTTAGGTTTGGTTCTTGGTCTAATTTCTAGAGGGATTAGTCGCGACCACAGCAGTCATTAATCTCATAATAACCATTAATAATAAAGTAACTAAATCGGATGACTACCAATCTAGCAGCGAGGCAATCATGGGGTTAAATAAGCTTGTGCGAACTCTATAAGCACTCTCGCATTGTTGTGGTATTTGCTATCCCCGCACTTTATGCCATCCACTCTGATGTCCGGGCTGGAATAAGCAGGTATAACATCTCGCTCATAAGACATCACTGTCCCTCTGTCAGCACAAATTGCACCGAAGGAATATTGAGGAGCTCTTGGATACGTTCCAGAAATGTAACTTTCGATACTATCAAAATCTTTCAATAACGTTTTATAGTCATGATTAGCACCACTTAAATGGCCAATTTCATGCTCCATTAAGTAATCAGGGCAGTTTATCGCTAAAGAAAAAAAGTAGGATACCGAAGATGACATACCACAATAATCAGACTCAAAGCTAAAATTATAATTAGAAAATACTATCCCAGTAAAAATGGGGACGCCGTCTTCTGTTGTTTCTGGAATCGGTTCTTCCATCGATAATTTTAATAACCTCTCTGCTGCTCCCAAATCTTGAAACCAAAGGCTGTCAATTTCAGACGTATAAATCACCTTGGTGACTTTTCGCGTCATAGGAATGCAGGAGTTTTTCAACACCAGATTCGAATAGCTTTCCCATGTCGCTATTTTAGAGGCAACAAATGCTTTGGAATATTCGGCTAATACAGATTCATCAACATAAAGATGGATCTCTGTATTCAAAACCTCACTCTTCGCACAAGTAGGAAACTCGATGCTTTGAGCATTGGAGAGTCGACTATTGCTCAACACTATAATCAAAACACAACCAACTAACTGGATGAGCCTTTTAAAAGAACTCTCACTGACTCGTGTATTCATTTCCACCCTCTCCCTATATTCAAAACCACAAAGAGCATCACAAATGCCGTGACTTAAGATTCATATCAATCCCCATTACACATATAAGCATTGGCCTCTCAAAGTAACCTGCACTATCTGTGTTTTTCAGAAAACAAAAAGCTCGCCATGCAATGACGAGCTTTATTGACTATGGGAGCTTAACGGTTATAAGACCCTGGCATTAACAAGGCCCAAATTCGAAGAAATCTAAAGTATTAAGACACCTGATCGCGCAAAGCCAATTCAACGTTTTTCAACACTTTGAACTCTTCGCGAGTACAACCGCGTGCCACGGAAACCCAATGGTCGCCAGTTTCATCGGCTCCTTTAAACTCTGCACGCAACTCATATCTTCGCCATGTAACAAACGCCAAGATAAAGGTCAGTGCAAGCATCGGTAAACCGAACTGAGGAACAAATGCCCAAGTCGCAGCCGAGAGGACTAAAGCCAACGAAACGATATTGATTGCGTTTTCTTTAAGACCCAATTGACGAATTTCTAACTGTTTGATTTTACGTAAGCTGTACACATCTTTCTTAACTCGGAGTTCGTTAGAGCTCACCAGAAAATCTGATGCTTTGTATGACCTACGAAGTCGCACTAAATTCGCTAACCTGTTGCGTGTTTGATTCTTTTTCATCGCCTTTCTCCATGTTATTAAAGGTTAGTAAAAACTAATATAATCATGAAGTTAATGAACGATCGCTTATTTTATAAATCAAACTAATATTAAAATCAAGCTTATGCAATTAATAACACTTATAACAACACCGTCTTACATGCTAAATTTCGATAGAAAGAAGGCTTATTAAGGAATCTACTCATCATAAATCGGTGTACTTTAGTTAAGTTAGATATAGGCCGATAGTGATTCCGATAATCGACCGAACATACTAAACGGCGGGCATGGTTCACTCTGCTTTGTAACTACTTATTTCAAAGAAATTTTTGCAATGAATCTCACGCTCTAGGAATGCTGAACCACGGTCACATAACGCTCCATCTTCCATAACCAGAACAACCACCCTCCCTCTTGATCATTGATTTTTTGAATACCAAAATCATTCAATTGAACATATCAACATAGCTTATCGATTAAGCAATTGATCTCATAACAAAGAGACTGTACGCTTACGTTATGCACACGGTTACCTAATGGAGATCACGATGAATGAACTACTGACATGCGCTATGGAACAGAAACAACGAACAACAGTGACGAGTTTATTCGCAAGAAATGGATTCAAGATTGCGGCTACTGACTTTGATGATGTGACTTTCGAACGAGAGAGTGTGTTGGTCAATGTTCGTTTCGATGCGTCTTCAAACGTTGAATCGATTTCAATTCTAAACAACTAACGAGCTCACAAGCAGGTCGCTAAAATAATTGAATGGCCAACATTCGAGTCATTTTAGCGTATCTTGCAACCTGCCCTTTTCTACTTCATCCCCATCCTCTTCTCTTCCAAAAGCCACCGAGTGACAATTAAATCAATAACTCGCAATTCCATGAGCTTGGCTTATATTTATTAATACCCTTTGAACAAAAATTCGAAATGATGCCTATGTTCCTAACTCGGTTAATTTATGTCAGTACGCTTTCCGAATGTTGTGATTCCAAAGCATTGGAGGAGATACTCGCTATCTCGCGAGATCATAATCGGCAGAGCCATTTAACGGGGCTTCTCAGCCATAATCAAAAGTACTTTCTTCAATGTATTGAAGGGTCTAGAGAGGCCGTTAACCACACGTACAATCATATTCTTAACGACGAGAGACACAATCACGTCGCAATACTTTATTTTAAAGAGATTGATAGCAGAGAATTTGGAGACTGGTCGATGGGAGACATTCCGCAGTCCAATTTAACCGATCTGTTGAACTTACAGTTTTCAACGTCAGACCAATTTAACCCATATGAAATGTCTGGCGAAAGTGCTTACCGAATGCTTTTAGAGTTGAAACAGAATTTGCCATCTGAATAGATCTTCGACCCGACTTAATCCCTAGAGTTAGCAACAAAAAGCCCCAACGTATGGGGCTTTTTGCGTTTTATTGTAAAGGCAACTATTCGTTATTCTTCGGTGAACTCTACTCGCTCTCGCTGCTCACCGCCTCTTTTTCACTGCCGACAAGAGCCTGCTGTTCGGCGGTAATATCAGATTCTTTGAACACAATGAACGCGCGGCGGTTTAATGCATCGGCTTTTTCAGAGCGTTCATTAATCGCAGGCTGCAACTTACCAAATGACTTCACTTCCCAGATGAACTGCTTAGGGTCGAGTTTGGTTTTGAGGTATTCAACCACCGTTTCTGCGCGGCGCTCAGCCAGCTTTTCATTGTAAGAAAGTGAACCCGCTTGGTCGGTGTGCCCTGCTACCATAATGCTGCCTTGCAAGCCGCTCAACTTCGTTGTGAAGCCATCTAACTGAGTTAGATCTTCTTGCTTAAGTACTGATTTGTCGAAATCGAAGTGTGGCGTCATTGCCATATAAACTTTACGTTCTGGTTTTGGTGGCTCACAGAAAGGCATCTCTTCGTACTTCTGAGCTTCTTCAAACACAATAAATGCACGGCGGTTCTCCGCTCGGTCTTTATCTGTCTTACCAAACAGAAGAGGTTGAGTCTCACCAAGGTGTTTCACTTCCCAGTCATATTGCGTTGGGTCTAGTTGCCCTTTCAAATAATCTGCGACCGATTTAGCACGGCGCTGTGAAAGGCGCTCATTATATTCGAGAGAACCCTTGAAATCAGTATGGCCGACAATCGTGATGCGCCCTTTTAAGCCTCTGATCTCTTTAACAAAGGTATCTAAGTTGATCTTGTCGAGGTCGCGTAATTGATATCTATCAAAGGCAAAATGTTCTGCGATGGCAATGTGTACCTCACGCTCTGGCGCCAAACACTCGCTGATTAAAAACTTAGACACATCGATGCCAGCAAACTTGTCTCGGTTCTCCTGACTCACGAACGTGTCGGTTGCACAGCCGGACAGCAACAAAGTACTCATCACTGCGCTTATTAGGAAAATAATTGTTTTCATCTTACTCTTAACTGTCACTTCGAATTCTCAACTCTTAACTTTCAAGCCACTTTTGGGCTGGCTTAGATCTTACCGACTAAGTTAATGAACACACCGGATGCGTCGTAGTCGTCATCATTGGTTAAGTCACTATCAAACGCAGAGAAGTTATAACCAATCCCCATTTTAAAGTTCTCGCCAATGTGCTTGTTCACCGAAACTAGCGCACCGTGTTCTAGCTCATCGTTGAGTGTGTCTGTTTTCCAGTGATATTCACCCGTCACATCCCACTCTTTCATCACGCGATAAGAAGCGCTAAGTCCATATAGGTCGATGTCACTTTTAACCATCTCATTCGCACCAGATGCTCGTTCAAAAGCTTGCTGTTTGTCTTTATGGGCGTACTTAGTACCGACGTCCCAATGTTGGTCAATCGAATAGATCGCTTCAACTTCAATGATCTGACTGGTTTCGTCTTGATAATCCACATCGCGATCCAGTTGATCGAAATCTGCAATATACGTGTAGCGGCTCAGTAAATTGAGTCGATCGTTGTAGATCGGACGATACGCGAGGCCGCCAGTGGCTTCAGTAAATTGCGCCATGGTTTCGCCCGTAGTCTCGCTTTCGGTAATGGAGTAGTTGTACTTGCCGAACAATGTGTACTCTTCCGTTAAGTGATGCGTATAACGGTTGGTCGTCACGATTTGTTGAAGTTCTCGCTGAGCGATGTCAGGGTCGTCTTCACTCTTATCCACTCGGTATTCAAATTTGTGGCTAAGGGTTATGTCATCTAGGTCAATTGAGGCATTGAAACTGATGGATTCACGCTCTGTGGTAATGTTCTGGTCATCTTCAATTTCACCAAGCTGATAACCAATCCCCATCTCGACATCTTCCGTCACATCGTAGCCAAAGCCGTATGAGTCGATACGGCCATGACCATCATTTTCATCAACAAACTGGTTCTCTTGGTAAAAATCGACACTGCTGGTGAGGTCTGCACGCTGACCAACAATCACGTTGTTTTGGCCTTCGTAGTTATCATCTACATAAGTTACGTAGGTTGAGTGGTCATCGGATACATCGTAAGTCACAGTCGCTTCTGCTACTTGGCCTCGGTCGCCATCGGTGTATTCGCCACCAAGAGACAAGTCTTCCAACACTTGGAATTCAGCACCAATCGACGCGCTGTCGTTTTCGTCATAGTCATCCGACTGGTCGACGGTCTTTTGCCCTTTGACGTAAACGCTGTTCTCGCTGTCCCACATGTATTCCAAACGCACACCTGCTAAGGTCGCATCGCTGTGCTCGTCGTTTTGGTTAAGCTCTTCAGTTTGTTGCCCTGCCGCCGAAACTTTGATGTGCTCGGTGATTTTAACTTGAGTCTCGATCTCAATCGTTTCAGTATCTGTTTCTAGATTACCATCGACATCGCGCTCTTCATTGGTCGAGAAGCGAGAGAGAACCGCCAAGCGATCGGTGGCTTGCAAACGGAGCTCTGCACCGTAAGCTTCTTGTTCAAGGTCATCGCTGCTGCTTGCGTAGCTGTATCCCGCGTCTTTGTCTCGATACCAAAGTTTCAGGTCATTACCAACGGCACCAAAGATGGTTGGGGCAAGGTCATAAAGACTGGTCACTGCGGTGATTTGGACACTATCACCCTCACGATCTTCTAACGTGTCGCCAATGGGCGTAAAGGTTAAACCACCATCAGTAGAGACGAAATTCGACTCGGTTTGCCTACCTTCACTATGCGCAAACTCAGCCTTAATGTAGGTCCCTTCAGTGGCACGTAGCGTTAAGTCCGTACCGTAAGACTCGTAGTCTTGGTTGTCCTTTTCTTGAGTCGCATACGTCACGCCAACACCAACGTAATCGTTGATCCAACCTTTAGCACGACCACCGTAAGACATCGCATCTAATGAATCTGAACCTTGTGGAACATACTCATAATCGACAACCAGAAAGTTTTCGTAATCATCGCCGTTTTCAATCACGCTACCAAAGCTATCGGATAGGATGTTGTCGAGCGGCTTAGTCAGAATGATTCGACCTTGGTACGGGTCAAAGTCATAGTCGACGCCAGGCTCAAGTGGGATTTCATTCTGCACTAGGCCAGATTCATCTTTTACTTTTACGTAAACTTTGTCACTTCCCGGTACTGCTTCACCATGACGAAGGAAGTACAGAGAGCCGCCTGTGCCCAAGAACTCATCGTGTGCATACAACGAATCTGCTTCGGCAGTAAAACCGACCACGTTCAAACGATCTTCACCGTATTGTGTAGTATCGCGAGTACGATAATCAGCTTTGAAACCATAGAGGCTACGGTTGTAATCGTTGTTCTCGGTGCCTGTTAAACCCGTGTTGTAGTTACCCCACAAGTATTGAGACTTATCGTATTCCACATTGAGGTAAACCTTGCCCTTGGTGTTAACCACTTTTTCGATGTTTGAGCTATCGCCATAGTTGCCGTAATAAAGCTCATCGTCGTCTTCGAGGATATCGAACACATCCGAATCGTCCGAGGCGAAGGGATGTTTGAACATGTCTTTGATTTCATTTTCTCGCGTATCAAAGTGAGTCGTTACACGAAGTTTGTCGCCAAATTTACCCTGACCAAAGTACGCTAAACGACCTTGGTTATAGATGTCATCTTGGTACTGGTCATCGACACTTAATGCATCGCTATTACCAGACACATTGTTCTTACCAACATAAAGATCAGCCAAGCCGGTTTGTGCGTAGTAAGTATCTGGAATACGAACGTACAGCTTGTAACGACGTTCATCACCGTTATCAAACACAACCTTGGTTGGGAAAATGTAGGAGTCTGTAGGTAAGTACTGCTCTGCGTATAAGTTGCCATCTTCGACATCAAATTCATCTTCACCGATGATGACTTTATCTACGCCCTTTAAGCCGGTGCCGATAAATTTCGCTAAGCCCGCATTGGTCGGGATGTTGTGACGCATCAACTTAGCTTGGCCGTAGCTTTTATCTTTGCTCTCTTCATCGTCGTTATCGTTTCGGTCGATATCGACTTCAGAGTCCGGCTTGACTAAGTCAGTCACACCAACGGTGGTCACATCCATGTTGCCATCTTTGTCCCACGCTTTTAGGCGGAACATCAGCTGCTCACCGACATTAAACTGGTAATCAACATCGGTTTGACCATCCCAATTGATGTCAGAGTCGTTCGCCAGTTTGTCGCCATCAAGTACAGCGATTGGCTCAGACAAGCCAAAGTCACCCACGCGGTACACTTCCAACTGGTACTTTTTGATGTAGTAACCGTAGTTGGTGGTAATGGTGAAACCGACACTGTCTCGCAATGTGCCCTGCTCGACTTCCAACTCATCGCTGACACTGACATCTAACACTGGGTCAAAGCGAGTGATGTCACGGCTTGCCCAAATAGCGCCTTGTTCAAGGTAAATACGCGAACTGTCTTGGTCTTGGTTCGGCTTAGTGATTTCAATGCCAGTCGTCTCAGAACCGAGTTTTTCAAGCTTACCTGTGTCTTTCGCTACCGCCATAACAGGAATGGCCGTTAACACACACGTCGCTAAACGAGACTTACTAAATACTTTCATACAATTTCCAGATACGGTTCCAATGGCTTACTTCTGTTCACTTTGTTGGTCTTTACGATGAACGCTAAAGTTGAACTTGGTGAGCTTGTTCGGGGTAATTCGCAACACTTTCGGGTTTTCGCTTACCACTTCCATGGAGGTGGAGAGCGAATCAGTGTCCAACTTCACTAGGAAGTTCTTACCTTTCTTATTGAGTACCCATTGGTCGGGCACGTGGTAACGACCGTACTGGTCTGTGTAAATAACGATTCCCTCAACCGTCATCAACTTAACGCCCGGAATACCATCTTCGTAAATACCTTTGTTCTCGATAACGATTTCCCACAGGTAATCCTCGCCATCGCGATATAGGTTTCTGGTTACATTGAGGTTTTCCGCGCTCAGTCCCTTTTTCTTGTCCGATTCATGTTTAAACTGAATCTGACCTTGTGCGTCGAACTCGATACGAGAACCCGCATCAGTCGTGACGTAGAAATCAAAGCTCTGCTGTGTGCGAGTTTTAAATTGAATCACCACTTTGCTGGTTTCTGGCAGTGTTCGGTTCACGGAATGACCCCAAAGGTCACCAAGATCCAAGCCTTGCTCAAGTGCAGTGGTTATCGCACCATCTTGAATTGCGACATCCTGACCATCACGGATGATGTGCGTCGAATCAGCGATATAGCCTTGCGTTGCTAGGTTCGCGGTTAACTCAACATCAAAAGCCGTTGCGTCGGCTTGGAATCCATCTTTGTTGTGATCTTCGAAGACTTTGCCGATGATCGATGAGGTATCGAACACCTTGTCCGGCTCTATGGTCACTTTCGCGGTGTCTTCATTCGAAACTGCCGAGCCATCAACCTTCGCTACTGCGGTGTTGATGTAATCACCAAAGGTGGCACCTACCGACACACGCAATAAGTAACGAATACGCAGCTTCTCGCCCGGATCAAAGTTCAACGATGTGAACATTAACTTGCCCGTATCTGATGGCTCTTGAGAGATAACCTGATCGTCTTCCGTACCAAACTCACCATCAATGCCGCTTAGCACAACTTCTGATGTATCCACGATGTATTTCAGACCACCTGGGTAACGGTCTTCCACAGTCACGTTCTTAAAGTAAGATTCATTGTTGTTCTCAACGATGATCTCGTACTCAACCGCATCACCCACTTGCGCGGTATCTTGCAACGCAGACTTGGTTAGCTCCAACTCTCCTGAGTTATCTGGAATCTTCTTGATATGGTTGGTTACGCTGTCGCTGGTTTCAGTACCGTCAGATTCAGTCGCCGTGAAGGTATTGGTAATGTCGTCATCCAAGCCCTTACCTAGCGTACCCACGACCTCAAACGCGTAAGCATTTCGTTTGTTGGATTTCAGGTTAACTGTGGTGTCTAAGTCTTTATTCGACGGGAAAGTATGACGCTGAATAACCGCGCCCGAGTCGTCGACTTCGACCCCTTCAATGGTCCAATCCGTAAAGACTTTATTAGCAGTGCTGTTTTGTAGTTCACTGATCTCATCGGTTAGACGAACATTGGCCGCATTACCTTGACCGTTGTTGGTCACGGCTAAGTAATAAGTGACACTGTCGTCATCTTCGGTGTATTCAGGCTTATCAGAACGTTTTTCAACAACCAGATCAGCACCCACTGGCGGCAAATCCAAAGCAGATACTTGGTCTGCCACTGCCTGCATCGAGGTTTCAGACGCCAACATGCCCTTAGAACGAGCGCGCATCGCTGGACTACCAGTTAAGTCGAGGTAGTAACCAAGCACATCGATGTTAGTCAGCATGTCTTCATTGACCGTCAATGTGAACGTGTAATCAATCTTGCCGCCCGGCGCGATGTCGACCAAGGTGAACAGGTCTTTGTCGTTATCAAAGGTGCCCGGTTGAGTTTCAGCCCCTTCTGATGTTGCCGTTAGTGTCCATTTATCAAACGCATTACTAAAATCACCATCAATATGATCACCCATGGATTCAGAGAACTGGGTGTAAAGCGCCACATCTTTGGCTATACCACGGCCTATGTTTTGCACCACTAAGTGATACTCAACTTGTTCTCCCGGCACGTAATACGGGGCATCGGTAAACAGCTCAGCTTGAACCACAGCCGCCACGGTGTGAACTGGAGGGCTGATAACATCGCCGCCATCGACTTGCGCAGTATTAATGATGTGTCCGGTCGCGGTATCGACTACGGTGCCTTTTGAGCGGAACACAACAGTGCCGTGTGGGGCGATATCTACGTTGTATTCCGTCGGGCTAACTTGCTCGGTGGTGGTGCCTATTGTGGTTGAATCGACCAACAAAGAAGTGGAACCAGCCACAAAAGCAGGACCCGTCGAACCGTCGTAATACGACACCTCAATAGATTCCATGTCATCAACAACACTTAAGTCACTGATGTAGTTGTTCGAGGTGTTTTCAATGGTGATCAGGAACTCAAGCTCACCACCCGGCTCATATTCGGTTTGCACGTTGGTTTTCGTCGCAACAAACTCCGCCTCTTTCGGTGTGATAATCACTACAGAGTCTTGTGGGGCACCGTTGTAAGTGATGGTTGCCGTATTGCTGATATCACCAATCGCTGTCGTGCGAATTAACGCCTTAACGTGGAAAGTCACTGTGCTCTGTGGCGCAACATCCATACTCACATCGATGTCTTCACTCAAGTCGAACGTCTTGGGAGTGACAACAGAGCGATCGTCGGAAGCTTCAAAGCTCACTTCCCAAAGCAGGAATGCCGACTCTTGTTTATCAGCCGTCGTGTCGACTTGAATATCACTGATGATGTCTTGAAGTTGAACACCAGATGCAAACGCATCAGAGCTGTTGATTACGGTGATGTCGTAGTTAATCAGCTTGGTTACTTCATACGATGGCGTATCAACCGTCTTCTTGACCGAAACCGTCGCCAACACTGGAGTACTGGTAGCACTGTTATCAAATGTTGTGCCGTCAAAGGTCGCTGATGCAATGTTAGTGATATCGCCTGTCGCCAACGGATTAGTCGTCACTTGAATAGTGAAAACAATGCTGTCTTGAGGCGCAATATCGAGCGTCTCATTAAGGTCTTCACCACGGGTTGCATCCGGTACTGGGGTTTCACCCGTTGTCGATACCGCAGATATTTGGATTGAAGCAGGGTCAAAAGCTTGTTCAGTCGTACCACCTGCGATCGTGGTTTCAACCGACTTCAGCGCATCTTCAATAGCAACATCTTCAGCCCAACCTAAGCCGTTGTTCTTAACAGTTACGGTGTACTGAAGTGCCTCTCCCGGAAGGTACTCTGCTTTATCGACCTCTTTAGTGATCTCAACTTGCGCGTCTTCTGGAGTGTAGGTCGCGTCTGCAGAGTGCTCACCGTCGTCGCTATCAACTTTAACGACGTTAGTGATCTCGCCTTTGGCTTTATCATTAACAGTGTTGGTCACGACAAATGAATAACTGTCACCCGGGTGAATGCTGTAAGTCGCACTATAACCCTGCGTGTTATTAACCACATCTTTGCGAGCGTTCAGTGCTGGATCGCCACTGCCATCAAGCTGTTCGTCACTAATGACCCAATTACCTGTCAACGCTTGTTCTTGATCTGGGCTGTTAGCCACCTCTGTCATGATGGTGTCGATACGATCGGTTAGAACTTGATCGACAAGGTAACCTTCACCCGTGTTAGCCACAGTGATCTTGTAGGAGATTGGTTGACCCGGTTGGTATTTGGCATCAGGTTCTGCAATTGGCGTCGTTTCTTTGGTTAGAACCAATTGACCCGACTTCGGCGTGATAAAGCCTTCTCGTAAGCGAGCGATCTTCGAATCGTCCAAACCATGTCGTAGATAAGCCGTATTGGTAAAGCGCCCTATCGCGTCATCTCGTACCTTGCCTTGAACATGAATACGGACAACGGTGTACTTATCGCCGCCACCCGTTCCGGCATCGTCACGCCCTGCCATCTTGATCGATTCGACAGGTAAATCGATGTTTGGACTGTTTTGAGCAACTAGCTTATCTAGCTCTGAAAAATCATTAGCGTCAGGGTCTGACGGCGCCGAGTTATAAAGCACATCGTAATCAACCGTCCATTCTATCAATGCCGTTTTCATTGAGCCATCGACGGTTTCGACTTCAAAGCCGCTGATGATGTCACGAATCGAAAACAGGCCAGAATCCACATCGTCATTGGTGATGTCGATGTAGTAATTCACTGTTCCACCCGGAACGTACTCAGGCGTATCCGTCCATTTATCAATCAGGATATTCGAGCGGCCCGGATCAAGTACGATGTCGTTGGTGTTATCACCGTTCACTTGCGCCGTGTTGGTAATAGTGCCTGTCGCTGAAGTCGACACGGTGCCTTTCACGTCAAACACAATACGCTCACCAGAACGAAGATCGACAGTTGCATTCAATGGTACGCTACCGTTGTAGTTACCTTGCACGTCGTAAGTGCCAACAGGTTCAACCGCAATAGCCGTTGTCCAGCTAGAGAACGCATCATCGCCATCTTCGGTTTTAATGGTGTGAATCGCATCGATAACGCTCACATCATTTGCGATGCTATCGCCTGTGTTATCTAACGTAACTTGATACTCAACATCACCACGTGGTGCGTAAGTACAACCGCTGCCATCGTTGGAAGGAACAGAACACCCTGCCGATTCACCATCGGTATAAACCAAGGTTTTGAAGTAATCGAGCTCAGCATCTTTAGGGGGGATCACTTGCGACGTTGCAGAGTCACTTCCTGCGGTCACTTGGTTCGCATCAATCGTGCCCAAAGCGTCGTCACGAACGACACCGGTTAAATTAAAGGTCAGCACTTCTCCCGCGGCAATATCGGTTTCAATATCAAGGTTGCCGCTGGTGTTGTAGCTTGGTACATAAGTATCAGCGTTGGCATCAATACCATTGCTGACTTCATGGGTGATATCGCCAGAAACAAAAGCGGATTCCGTTTTACCGCCAATCACTTCGACTTGAATGTCTGTGATTGTGTCTTTGATCTGAATATCATTCGCCCAACCGTTTTCCGGGTTTGTGACTACAAATTCATACTCAACTTCGTCACCCGGAAGATAGGTATCACCATCATTGAACGGGTTACCATTGATCGACACAACACGTTTTTCAACACTGGTATTATTTTCAAGCGGCATTAAATTCGCTGTTCGAGCACTACCGTCATACGTCGCTTTATTTTGAATGTCACCCAATGCATCTTCACGAATTTGAGCATGAATAGTGAACGTTAGGCTTTCTTGAGGCGCGATAACAATTTCGTTATCAATATTGATGTTATTGCCCGGAACAAAGTCAATCGCGTCGGTAATAGAGCCTGTCGCAGCCGTTTTATCTAGGCTAACTTCCCAGCCAGCCAAGAACGGTTGTCCAACAGGATCACCACCTGAAGTGGTGCTGTCTTCTGCAATACGAGTTTGAATTTCCGAAATCGCATCTTCTAGGCGAGAACCATATTCTATACCATCCCCCGCATTCTTAATCTCAACGCGGTAATAAACCTCACTCTCACCAGAAGCTTGAGAATATTCAGTTTTTTGCGAAGAGAAGCCTGCATCATAAAACGCTTTTTTAGAGAACGTGACTTCAGGATCTGCCATCGTTGATGGTGGCGATACCGCGATCAACTCATTGCCATTGTCTTCGTCGATGAAAGCTTTGTTGGTAAAAGAACCAACCGCTTTCGGACTGATCTTGGCTTTTATGACATAGCGGACAAACGCTGACGATGCAGCTCGGCCAAAGTTGTCTGCCGAGATATCGAAGTGAGTATCAATCGGCTTGTTGTCTTGGATTGAGTTATCAACATCTGGGTTGGAAATACCTGAGCTATCAGTGAATGTTTCAATCGTCCAGCTATCAAATGCAGGGCCACGCGTTCCATCAAAGTATTGAGTGTTAATTTGGTCGATGTCATCACGCAAGCTCATATCATCAACGTGGGCGCTCGCAATGTTCTCAATTAAAATTTCATACTCAACATAACCACCTGGCATGTAGTTAGTTGCGCCAACCAGTTCGTTTTCATCCGTGTCGTAATACGCCAGAATGTTCTTTTCAAAATCAACTTTTCGAGCTTCTTGACGAATATCATGAGATATCGTGTCACCATCAACGGTTAGAACGTTAACAACATCGCCATTGGCTTTGTCATTGATGGTCGCGACAACTTGGTACTCAAGCTTGGCGCCCATCGGAATATCGGCTTCAACATTTAGGTTACTGTTGGTTGATGTGTAAACATTGCCAGCACCTGCGCCCGCATCCACATACTCAGAATCAGTTCCAGTTGCGATCGATGTGATGGTCCAATCTGAATACGCTGGTCCTGTATTACCATCCACTAAGCTGACCGTAATATCTTCGAGGTTATCGACGATTGGAATATCGTGAGCGTTACCTTTGCCGTCATTCTCAATCACTAAGTGATAGGTCACGGTTTGAGCTGGCTCGTACACCGCTTCATCAGTCGTTTTATCAAAATCTAAATGGTAGTCATCGGGAATCACGACGGTATCTCGATAATGAATATCACCGACCGCATCCGGTCTTACTGTACCTGTTACTGTGTAAGTCACGTCTTCGCCAGCATCGATATCAATCGAGGTTACGATGTCAGTGTCGTTCGCAACATCACCGTCTTTGGTACCATCGGTTGTCCCCGCGTTTGCAGGATCGCTCTTAGCAACTGCCACCGTAAACTTGTTTGAACCTACCGAATCATCGAAAAATGGATTGCCTGAATTGCCATCTTGTAGCTCCACTGATATGCCATTAATCAGTTCGTTAACGTCAACGTTGTTTCGATAACCGTGTCCATCTTGAGAGTTGTACTTGATGGTATAGGTCAACTCATCGCCCGGGGAGTAGCGGTTAATATTGGTTGTACGGACTACTCCGCCACTGTTGTGCACTTGATGGTTTTCAGCCACGGCACGTTTGGCATACTCACAATCGTCAGTACAACCGGCATTATCGTCATGAATCAGTACGGCTTCGTTGCGGATTATGCCGTCGTCTCTGTCAGCGACACCGTTAGACACCGCATTGTCTTTGACATGCGCCTTAATGCGCACCGTGACAAAGTCTTTGGCAGGAATTGAAACTGGGAACTCCACATCATCAGTGGTATTCGGGCCGAAACCCGCGCCAGTATCAACCGACCAATACTCAAACGGGTTTTGATTAAGAACATCTTCTACTTCACCATCTTTATCATTCGCTAGCGTAGTAGTGATCTCACTCAGGCGATCCATGAAGATAAGATCGGTCTCATCAGTGTCACTGTTATTGCCAATAACGATGGTGTAGGTGAGATCTTCACCCGGCGTGTAGCGGACAACATCGGTCGTTTTGGCTAGTGAAACATTGATGTCATAGGTACTGTGTGAGTTATCTATTTGAGCGGAAGAGCTGTGGTCACGGTCCGTGATAGGGTCGTAAACATCAACACGGTTCGATACTTGTTCTTCTTCATAGTCAGACTTAACAATGCCGCTCACCTCATAGTGAACCCACCCTCCGGGAGTGATATCAACGTCGGTATCGATGTCAGTGTCGTTAGCAATGTCACCGTAACGAGAACCCGGTTTATCTGTGTTGGTCGAACCTACAATTGTCCAACTATTAAAGAAGTTAAGCGCTGAAATACTATCTTGTACCGTTGCGTCATTTGCATAGCCAACACCGCGGTTATAGATATAAATATCGAACGTAGCGCGCTCACCTACAACAAAGTCGGTATTTTGAGCGGTCTTAGCGACTACAAGATTCGGCTCGCTAGGATAGGTACGTACCGTATCCGATAGATTAGTATCTGGTCCCGTCACTGTTGCGGTATTGGTGAATGCTCCCCAAAGAATCTCACTGTCGACACTGCGATCGAGTGTCCCAACAATGGTATAAGTAATCGTCGCACCTGGCGGGATCTGAGCGTTGGCATCCAGATCATTGTTATCTGAGAACGATCCAGGGTCAGTCACCGCTTTCACCCACGGGGAGTCTGCCTCTCTTTCTGCACTGATCGTCCACGAAGAGAATACGGACTTGGTTTCACCCGGCTCGTGAAGTAACTCAGCTTCTATGGTGCTGATTTCATCTTTGACATTGATGTTAGAGGCGAAACCGTTCCCTTCTGGGTTGGTAATGCTGATCGTATAAGTGACAGTATTGGTGGTGTCGGTATACGCGTTTTGTTCATTATGACCATCAACACGCTTATCCAATACTAAGTAGTAATCTCGTGGGTATGAGCCTCTATCGGAATAAAGTACGCTGTCAACCGTCACTTCATTACGGATTTCATCATCGGCAATAGGGTTTACGATCGCCGCGATGCTGTAAACGATCTTATCGTGTGGGGCCAACTTAGCCTTCTCGTCCAAGATAAGTTTATTGCTTTGATTACCTTCAATTTGACCAGTAAAGCCGGGATCACTGTTTGTCGAGATAGAGCCATCAGAGGCATAGGATTTCGCAGTAATAACCCAGCTCAAATACGCTTTAGTCGGTGTATCATTAATAGACTGAGTCATGACAGACACTAAATCATCATAAACCGGTACATCTATCGCGTAGCCGTCACCGTTATTCTCTACCGTAATGTCGTAGTTCAGGGTACCGCCAGCTGAGTAGTAACGAGAATCCACTTCCTTTTGGACTTTTAATTTCGAGTTTGGCATTTGGACGCCAGAACCCGACTCACCTAAGTTATCCCCTAAGCACAAGCCGGCATCGGTACCATCATCAACAATCTGCCCCACACTGGTGTCTGCCACTTTTGCGGTCAGCTTATAATGAACGAAGCCCTCAGGTGCGAGGTCGACTTTCAAATTGATGTCGTTTGTTGTCCAAGTATTGTAATTAAATGAGCCATAGTTCGATCCGTCACCACTTCTATCGGCGACTTCAAGCTTCCACTCGGAAAATGCTGAAGCGTTAGAGCCATCCGCTTGCTCTGTCACGATACAAGCAAATTTATCGACAACTTCAATATCGTTGGCAAAAAACTCTGTGTCCTTGTTAGAAATAACAATGTCATAGACCACTTCGTTATCACCGGCTATCCCCGGAACATAAGTAGTATCTGTGGTGTTCTTATTACGTGTAATTTGACTTGATGACGTTGTCAGAACGTCTTTCGAATCAAGAATATTAGCCAAAGCATCGCCAGAATCCGCGAGGCCATCAGCATCAACCACTCGGGCAGCAACTTGGGGAATTTGACCAATAGACACAGGGCTAACGTCCACCACAACGGAATAAACAATCTGCTCACCGGGATAGATAGAGACTTTGTCTTCTAGTGACTTGTTGGACTCCTTTCCAGATACATTGAGTTCAGAAAGGCTATTAGAACCAATCGAGGTCACTTCATTGGTCCAAAAATCGTAAGGATTACCAACAGTGTCAGTTGCGTTCTTTTCGTTGCTGACATCGTTACCTAGATCGGTTTCAAGATCTGCAAGAAACTGCTGAACCGAATAATGGTAAGCAATACCGGAGTTTGCTTGGTTGGCAACCGTGACCGTATAGGAAAACTCATCGTCGACTAGGTAGCTATCCGATTGGTTCAAGGTATGTGTCAGGGTGATACTAGGCTCAGTGGGCGGAGTGATAACCTCATCAACTGTGACCAAGTCATCGCGTGTTTCAGCAGTTATGTCGTCATTAACAATGTCGCCGACTAAACTGTCGGCAACGGTCGCTTGAATTTCGTAAGTCACAGATCCGCCTATATCAATCGACGCAGCACTTACTGATAAGTCCCCTGATTCGGCGAAGGTGCCTGGATCGCTTTTGCTGCCTTCAACCTTGCTAACTGAATTAACGTTGTCAGTAAAGGCTTGTTGCAAAGCTCCTTCAATATTGAGTGCCTTTATGTCTGAAATGACATCTTGAACGTCGATCGCCTGAATAAACGTATCGCCAGTATTCGAAACCTTAATCTTATAGGTGAGTTTGTTATTGAGTTGATAGTTCGCTTTATCGACCGAAACAACAACATCATGTTGATACACGCCACGCTGAATGGATTCTATATTTGATTCAACAGCATCCAACAGTCCAGTGCTCGCACTTGCGACGTTATCAATCGTACCGGCTGCGTCACCAGAAACGGTGGCGACCATGGTGTAGGTCACCGACCCACCAGCCGCAATACGCACACCTGATGCATCTAAGTTTCCGAAGCGACTGTAATCACCTGGAGATGAAAGGAAGGAGGATTGCGCTTGAGTCGAGACTTGCGAGAACGCGCTGACATTATTTCCTTGATCATCTGTCGTTAAGATATTTAACAGCTCATCTTTAACGTCCAACTCAGCGATAACTTTATCCGACTCATTCGTTAAAACAAGCGTATAAGCCACCTCTTGGTCATAGTCGTAAGATGCACTGTCAACAGACAGATCCATAACAAGACCCGTTGTGTCCGCATAGGAGGTAAATGGAAACAACAAAATGGATAAGAAAAAGGCAAGATTGTATCTGAACATTAACGCGCACTTCACAGTAGATTGACAAGTGTCTAGGCAAAAAGCCATAGATTTGACGTCACCAATTTGGCACTCAGCCTGTTAGGGACATGCGCAACATACAGTTCAAATAATCCGAACAATTAACATCCGTAAAAAACAAATTACTGAAGATGTTAAATAGAGAGTCTGATGTCTAAATTAGAATCAAGACATTGAGTTAATTATCAGAAGGTTAATGTTTTAATGAGTGAGTTTTCACAGTTGTTACGTAACTTCAGAAAGGAACTTCAATTTACACAAACAGAGTTTGCAACCTACTTAAATCAGCTGGACGATGAGTTTAATGCGGTTGACGTCGTAACGATAAATCGTTGGGAAAACAGTAAGGTAAAACCTAGTACATACAAAGCACTCAAGATCTTACAGTACCTTGGCGGAGATTTGTTTGAGACAATAAAGAGCTTTAAGTCCGAACAAAAAGACCCACTAATCGAACTGTTTTTAAACGAATCCTATGGCTCATTTCAAAGTAGAATTTCAGCTCTATCAGGCCTGAATCAACAACAAGGCGAACGCAACTTTAAGTCACTGCCTTTAATGTCAGAGCCATGTGACACTGGCGTTATCGACAGAATCAAACTACTTTCTAAATTCACAAAAGTAGATATATCGCCACTGGACCAAATTGATTTATATCTCTATTACTGTGAGAAAAAAGCACATGGTCACAAGCTCATCAATACAGGTGGCGACATTGTGAGTCACAACGTAGGCTTTTTCTTTGAAGACCATCAATTTGAGAATTTAAAGACTCAAGAGCTAGATCTAAGAATGGCCTGCTCTTTAAATTCAAGCAAAAGCATAAATTATTTTAATATAAGCTCACACTCAGAGACAAAACATCATGTTATTGAGCATATAGTTTCATATATACAGTTACTTTCTCAGAATGAAAATATAAAAAGATACTCTGTTTTAGTAAAAGATCCCAACATGATGAAACTCTTGAAGGGCGTGGGGTTTGAAGTATTTAAATTTTCGGAACCTTCTGCTAAAAAATGTAATATCACATTCAAAAATAAATATTATAGCTACTGTATATTAACGATTGATAAAATAGACTATCTGACTAATCGGAACGTAATGTCACTAATCAAAGATGAATATTCTACCATGATGAAATTTCCGCAATTACTGCGCGAAGCGCGCAAGAAATTGAAGTTAACGCAAAAGGATTTTGCGGCATACATTAATCACTTAGATGATGAATTCAGCTCTGTAGATGTCGTAACGATAAATCGATGGGAAAATAGCAAAGTAAAGCCAAGTAATTACAAAGCCCTAAAGCTATTAGACTCCCTTGGTCTGGACTTGTATACAACGTTGAAATCCTTTGATTCAGAAGATAACGAAGACAGTGCACTACTTGAAGACTTCCTTCGTGAGAGGTTCTTTTCGTTTCAAAGCCGAATATCATCTATCACTAAAGGGGAGATAGAAGAAGGCTGCGACTGTCAGATCATGCCATTGATGACAGATCAGAATGACAAAGCAATAATAGATAGAATAAAGCTGATTTCACAATATACAAAGGTAGACCCTTCAGCCCTTGATGCTATCGACCTGTTTCTCTATTGCAGTGAAAAAAAGGCGCATGGCAGAAAAATGGTCAATGTTAATGGCGATATTGTTAGTCATAGCCTAGGTTTTTTCTTCAACGAAGAGGTATTCGAGCAATACCAAAATAAGCATCTACATATTAAGCAAGCCTGCTCTTTAGATTCTAATCATAACTTAAATTACATTGTGGTTAGCGGTCACTCTGAGAAGCGTGAACAATCTATTGCGAACCTGATTTCCGATATGAAGCTTCTTGCAAGAAATACTAAGATTAAAAAGTATTCCATGATCATAAAGAACCCAAGTGCATTGGAACTTATGAAGAACATCGGATTTGAAATATGGAAGTTTTCAGAACCAACAGAACAAAAGTCGAACATCACCTTCAAAAACAAAAACTACCGCTATTGCGTACTGACTATCGACAAAATCGAATTACTGAGTAACAAGAATGTTATCGCATTTATTAATAAATATGGTTAACGACTCAGGTTTACTGGATATAAACAGCCACCAAACAATAGGTGGCTTTTTAATTCTCCGAGAGGCTACCCAATAGTAATCGGGTGAATAAGTCAATTAGCCAGATAACTACCAGCGGTATTCACACAGACAGACACCTAAGGCAATTGCGTCTGTATCTCAGATAACACCTCATCTAACCCTTCACCTAGGGCTTCAACAAGTGCTTCATAACCTGCTTCTTTCAAGGGTACTTTTGATTCGAAGTCGGCACGCGCGAGCTCTGAGCCTTGCTCGCTCAATACCCAAGTTCCTTTCACTTCTGCGTTTCCGGTATAAGAACCATTGAACTGCTCAAAGGTTATCGTCAACTCTCTTTCAGGCTCTCCCGATGTATCAGAAGTATTGACTCGCTCTTCAAGCAACCCTTCAAGGTTTTCCGCCCAAACGTGTTTACGCGCAGACACCAATTCATTTTCAGACTTGCGATAAGCTATTCCTATCGTGTCGAGGTAATCCGGCAAATCAACACTAGTTTTGACCTTAAAGATGGGCTTATCCAATGTACTTTCAGGCAAGAGGTAGGCGTTAGTACCATCAGTAGGCGCAGCGCACCCCAAAAGCCCAACTGACACAACCAGTGATATAAATAGCTTTCTCATTATTCCACTCCCTTAACTGGAATCGGGTCTTCTTCTACTTCGCTACCAAACACTAACGCATTGGGTTTGTCGTTCAGTACTTTAATCAGTGGGCGAAGCTCTTTTAACACATGTTCTAACTCTTCAGATGCACTGATCAATTGCTTGTAAGCGTCGGAGTCATCATCGTAACTTTCTAATGTCGCCTCAAGTTGCTTCATGGTGTCACTCAGATCTTGTGGTAACGCTTTTGCGCCCTCACTACCCATCAGTTGATCGACACTCTTCAAGGTAGTGTCTAATGATGCAAGCGATCCGTTTAAATTGGCGATAGTCGCGTCTAACGGTAGCTCGTTAATCTTGGTTAGGAAATCGGTGATCTGATTTTGAATTTCGGTTAGACCGCCCGCGACAACTGGGAACACAGGGTAACCATCAAATTCTCTGGGTTCGTAAGTCTCCTCATCTTCATAAAAATTAATGTCGACAAACAGCGCTCCTGTAAGCAAGTTACCCGTTTTCAAGGTCGCTCTTAACCCTTCGCCCATTTGCAGCCTGACGCGTTCAGCAAAGGCTTCGGCATTCACGGCTCTAAAGACTTCAGAAACTCGTTCTATTTCCAGCTTGATTAAGATAGGAATACGGTTCGAGACCTTGCCATCTTTATCCATGCGAATTTGTAACGGCACCGTATCCACAGTGCCAATCCTGACACCACGATACTCCACTGGAGCCCCTTTCCTTAAACCTCGAACCGATTCTTCAAATAGCAACACATACTCGATCGATGTCGTGTACTTACCTTGTAAAACCGCGTCGTAATTGTCGTACAGAGTGTACTCTTGAAGGTTCTCTTTTATCTGCAATCCAGGCTTAATACTCTCGGCTACATCAAAGCTCACACCACCAGTCAGGATGCTTTCTATTGATGCAAAGTTAACGTCTAAACCATTCGCACCAAACTTCACATCGATTCCAGAAGATAGCCAAAACTGCGTTTTTTCGAAAATCAGGCCATCATAAGGTGCAAAGATAAAGAGTTGGTATTTACCCTCTTTCTTTTCATAGTCAAAGCTTGTTTTCTCAACCCGACCCACCACGAAGCCATGATGCAAGACAGGTTCTCCTACACGCAGTTGATTGGCCTTATTATGTGAAACCACCACACGAATTCCTTTGGTATCTGGTCCCGCGACGGGTGGTGTGTCTAATACATCAAACTTCAATTGAGACTCACTCGATTTACCCGGCTTCAACTCAATGTACGACCCCGACAAAATGGTCTCAAGCCCACTAATGCCATCGGTGCCGACATGGGGCTCAACCACCCAAAATTGGGTTTCTTTATTGATCATGCGTGAGGCTTTCTTGTCTATCTGAGCTTTGGCTATGATGTATTCGTAATTTTCACTCAGCGCGACATCCGTAATAGTGCCCACATGTACATTTTTAGACTTAATTGCTGTCTTTCCCGCTTCGATACCTGAAGCATCAGGCAAGATCAAAGTGATCTCTGGTCCGCGATTGTTGAAGTACTGAAACAACATCCAACAGCCGACCAGAACCGCGATAATGGGCACAATCCAGACCGGAGACAATTCATTTTTTTTTGATACTTTCGCATCTGACGCGCTTTGTTTTTCCATATACCCCACACCTCTACCGAGAGATTATTTCCATATAATTCGAGAATCAAAAATCATTGCCGACAACATAGTGAAAATGACGACGGCAGCAAAAGACAAAGCAGCAGGCCCAGGATAAATCGCCATCAACCCGTCTAATTGAACCAAGGCAACCAGAATGGCAACCACAAAAATATCTATCATTGACCACCGACCAATAAACTCAGTAACACGGTATATTTTGAGAAATCGAGTCGCTTCATCAACAGGTAAACCCTGAACCCTTTTTGCATTCCAATACAAGTATGCGAGCGCAATCATTTTTGCCATCGGTATAAACACACTGGCAAGCAAGATGATCAAAGCGACTGGGTATGACCCCATATTCCACAGAATGATGACACCTTCGATGATGGTTGAACCTTCACTCGTCCCGAATGCAGACGTATACATCATTGGGTATAGGTTTGCCGGGATGTACAAAATAATGGATGTGAGTAATAGAGCCCACGCTATCTGAAGGTTTTTGGTCGGATTAAATCGGTGTAGGTGAACATGACAACGAGAGCATTGACTAAGTTGGTCATCATACAAGTGAACCTGCCCACAAACATGACAAACCAAATGCTCATGCTTTTGGAAAAGGCTACCCGTTACCGATTCGTGCAACGGGTTCGGAGGGATCAATCGGTCCCAGATCCAATCAAAATCAACCAACGAAATGGTTTTGACCACCAGCATAGCGTAGATACCAAATGCCCAAAATGATATGCCCATAGAGACATCGGCTAGTGCTGCTATTTTAATCAAACTAACCAACACACCAATCAAAAATACATCCACCATGAGCCACGGTTTAACCCAGCTCAAGGTCTTTAAAATGAAGATCGCTAAACGGCTTAGGTTCGGCGAGTGGGTGCGCCTTTTTTCAGTCAACGAATAGAACCAGATCGCGCTAATCAGAAAATAAGCAGGCAGGAAAATAACGGCAAGAAATAAGAGCGCGGCAATCAGTGAATTATCTAACCTATTCATCATATCCACGGCTTGATAAAGGGTTATTTGTTGACTGATACCTTGGACGCTAAATGACATGTAGGGAAAAGTAAGACTCATCACGAGTGTGATCAAACTGGCCACTGCGTAGGCCATCACTCCTTGTCCCTTACTCGCACCGATGCTGCACAATGTATGATGACAACGAGGGCACGACGCCTCACTGCCCGAAGGTAATTCCCGGAACTGGCTGACTAACCCACATTCGATGCATGACTTGGTACAAAGATCAGACAATAACGGCACCTCTTAGCGGTTGATAAGCAACTAGACACTAAGACTAACTATAAGTAAGGGTTGGATTTTTTGCCAATATGCACACAATTAAACAAATACAGTATCGTAGAAATGAGAGGTAGAAAGATAAAAGAAGAGATGACCAATTGGCCACCTCCTCACAACCCTAGAGCTGTGTCTAGAAAGCTTAAACTAAGTTCTGCTTAAGCTTCTCTTCCAACGCTTGGATACACAGCTTGATAGCGATAGGCGTGTTGGAAGCGAATGGGTTCAGCGCATAAACGGTGTTGGTCGGCAATTGAAAGCTAGGCATCATGTCGACCACCTCACCGGATAGCTGATGAAGGTAAAAGTCCGGAATAGCGCCGATACCAACGCCAGATTTGATCAAGGCGAGACAACTGTGAAAGGAGTTCGTAATGCAGCTGGCTGGCTGTTGGTAAATAAAGTCTTGTTCATTTTGCGAACTAAAGTGATGAGTCACCTGTTTTCCCTGCCAAGAGTTTGCGATGTAAGGAATAGATTCAAGCTCACGAGAGAGCATGCTTTCAACACCACATAACACGTCTTTAAACTCACCTAAACGCTTTTGCTTTAAGTTACTGTCACGAGAAGTTCCTACTCGTACTGCGAGATCAATATCGTGTTCCATGAAGTCTAGATGCTGATCGTCGCTTATCAGTTCTGGCTTTAACTTCGGATATTGCTTCATTAGATCTGCAATGACAGGTACGACGAGCAAGTCCATCAGAGCATTCGACGCCGTAATACGAATCCGACCTTGGGGCTCTTCTAGCTCAGCTTTCGCCATATCCCAAGCCGATTCAGCGATCACGTTGATGTCTTTGCAACTTAAATAAAAGCGCTCACCCATACTGGTCAGAGATTGCCTGCGTGTTGTGCGCTTAAGAAGAGAAGCGCCTAGCTCTTGTTCTAAGATTTTGAGGTGCTGACTGACGACAGATTTAGACAACTCAAGCTTTTCAGCCGCAGTTGATACTGAACCCTGCTCTACGATATGAGCGAAAATCGACATCTGCTTTAGCTTACTCATCTTATTGTTCTCTTTTTACAAACAGTATTTTCTATTATCTCTGTTTTTCAAATCAATTTCCAAGACTAAACTCAATTCAACTTATCGAGATACCAAATCAAAAAGACAGTGCTCGAAGCAAGACTATTATGGAGAAAGACAATGTTAGACAACCAAATTTTAGAAGCATGTAAGCAAGGCATTAACGCGTGGCAAAAAGCTTTCAACAGCCAAGATGCGAAAGGTTGTGCAGATCAATATACTGAAAGCTGTGTAATGGAAGCACGTCCATTTGGTACTTTTGAAGGTCGTGAAGCGATTCAAGCGTTTTGGCAAAATATCATCGACCAAGGCTTCAAAGACGTTGATTACACCGATGTTAAGTGGGAAGAGCACCCAGAAGGCGGTTACATTCTTACCGCTAGCTGGACAATGAACAAAGCGTTTGGTGTTGTACATCGTGAGCACTGGGCACTAGAAGCGGATGGTTGCGCTCGCTTAGTCAGCGACGACTTCGAAGTTCAAGGCGAACGCTAGAGCTGCAATTAAAAGCTAGAAGCTCACAGCTCACAGCTCACAGCTCACAGCTCAAAAATAGAAACAGAAAACAAAAAGCCAGCAACCCAAATGGACTGCTGGCTTTTTAATGTTTGACTCTGTCGCCTTTTCACTTCATTTGAAGGTGATTCAGTGACTCTACACAATCACTCAACACGCTCATCATTTCAAATCAAAATGTCTAGTCAGACAGAGCAAATACAAGTCAAAGTTACAGAGCGGCTTTCTTCGCTTCTGTAATCCAACCATCGAACGTGCTTTGGTTCGCTTTGATCCAACCGTTTACGTGCGCTTCGATATCCGCAGAGCTGTTCTTACCTTTACTCATCATCATGTTCTGAGCACTTACATCATTGATGTTAAGTTTGATGATCTCGAAAAGCTTCGCTGCTGATGGGTTGTTCTTAGCAAACTCTTTGTTCGCAATAATGCGCATTGAGTTCATTTCGAAGCCGTAGTTTTTGCCGTTAGATAACGTCGTATCCACGTTCGAACGCTCGCCAGGAAGTGCTGAGAAAGGTACTTCTAACCAAACTACATCTTCGTTAGGCACCAATACGCCACTTACCCAGTAAGGTGTCCACGTGTAATAAAGGATTGATTCACCCTTTTGGTAACGAGAAATTGTATCTGCGATGATCGCCGCATAGTTACCTTGGTTGTGAGTCACCGTATCGTCCAATTTGAATGCCGAAAGTTGGTGTTCAATCACCATCTCACAACCCCAACCTGGGTTACAGCCTGTAAGGTCTGCTTTGCCATCACCGTCAGCATCAAACAGCTTCGCGATTTTCGGATCCGTCAGTTGACCAATGTTAGTGATGTTGTATTTTTCAGCCGTTTTCTTATCAATTAGGTAACCTTGAGCGGCACCGCTTACATATTGGCCTTCGCGGTAGAATTTGTCATCGCCGCCCGCCATTTTGTATTTATCAGCATGAAGCGGGAACCAACCTACTGTTAGGAACGTCGCGTCACCTTTTGCGATAGAGGTGTAACCTACGTTGTAATCCACTTCTTGCGTAGATTTCACGTCGTAGCCAAGCTCTTCAAGGGCGCGGTTAACAATCAACGTTTGGAATGTTTCTTCCGCTACAGACGATTGAACTGGCTGAACTGATACACCTTCACCCGGTAAGCTTGCTGCCCACACGTTCGTTGATACTGCTAATGTAGAAACGATGCTAACTGCAAGTTTGCTCTTCCATGAATTATTCATTGGTGTTTTTCCTTAATTGTAGTTCTGATTTGTTACCGCGATTTATCGCATTGAGCACAAGAGAAACAGGGCCCATGTGGTACCAGCGTAATTTTGTATTACCTGCATTTACCCCGAGAACTTGGGTAATGCGGTCAAGCAGGATTGCTAGAATAACGATGCCGAGACCACCAACAGCGGCCAGTCCCATATCTAGACGGCCGATACCTCTCAGTACCATTTGTCCTAAACCACCTACCGCGATCATTGATGCGATAACCACCATAGATAGCGACAACATCAGTGTTTGGTTCACGCCCGCCATAATGGTTGGTAATGCAAGTGGCAGTTGAATTCGGTAAAGCATCTGCTTTTTGCTTGCACCGAATGAATGACCCGCTTCGATCAAATCTTCCGGCACTTGCTGAATACCTAGGATGGTTAAACGTACCACCGGTGGCAGTGCGAATATAATGGTCACTACCACACCTGGAACGTTACCGATACCAAACAACATTACGATGGGTACTAAGTAAACGAAGGCTGGCGTTGTTTGCATAGCATCCAAAATTGGGCGAACGAATTTAGCCGCCGTGTTACTTCGGGCGAGCCATATCCCCATAGGTAAACCTATCAACAGGCAGAAGAATACAGATGTCATCACCAGTGAAAGCGTAGTCATCGCTTCAGACCAAGCGCCAATCAAACCAATCATAGTAAGAGATACTGCCGTAGCAACACCCAGTTTCAGGTTTGAAAACTGCCATGCCACCAAGAACAAAATGATGAGCATAAATGGGGCTGGCGTAGACACCAATGCCGTTTCAAATGAACTTAGAATGAAATCGATAGGTACACGAATTGCTTGAAACAATGGTCGTCCGTGTTCAACTAGCCAATTCAATCCAGACTCAACCCAAGTATCAACAGGCAAAACGGCCTCTGCAAAAGGATTAAGAGGATCAAAAGGAATGGTTTCTACGGTTTCACTGCTTAGCCAATCTGCCGATGGTGAAGTGTCAGCGGCTTGACCCCAAGGATCACTTGATGGCTGAGCGGCAGGAGCAGACTGTGACCATGGGTCATTATTTGTTTGTTCAGACGACATGATCTACCCCTTATCCAATGTTTGTAGCAAACGTGACTTAGTTACCACGCCAAAGTAATTACCTTGCTCATCCACAACAGGAACTGAGTAAGGCACACCACCAACAAGGCCAAGCACGTCATTGATTGGTAAATCAGGGTTTAGCGTTAATCCATCATCGAGCTGCGCGCTCACTAATGATTTGTTCTCTTTGTGAGCTTTACGAAGGGAGTCAATAGAAACAATGCCGGAGTAAAGACTGCTCTTCTCAACAACGATGCCGTATTCACGGTCGTTATCCATTAGGATTTGCAGAGCGGAAGCTGGACCGTCGTGTTCTGACTTTTTAAATACCGCAGCCGGTTTCTTACGTGCAATGTCTTTCACAGTAAGTACGCTTGCGACATTCACACCACGGAAAAAGGCTTCGACATAGTCGTTCGCTGGGTTGTTAAGAATTTCGTCTGGTGTGCCCACTTGAACCACTTCACCGTTTTGCATAATGGCAATACGGTCACCGATTCTCATCGCTTCATCCAAATCATGGGAGATGAATACAATCGTTCGCTTATCGTCATTTTGAAGACGAATCAGTTCATCTTGCATTTCAGTACGAATCAAAGGATCGAGTGCCGAGAACGCTTCGTCCATTAACAGGATATCTGGGTCACATGCCAAGGCTCGCGCTAGACCAACACGTTGTTTCATACCGCCAGACAATTCATCTGGGTACGATTCTGAGTATGCGCCAAGGCCTACACGTTCTAATGCTTCAAATGCTGACTGTTTTCGTTTATCTACTTCAACACCTGCCAGCTCAAGGCCAAATGCAGCATTTTCGATAACTGTCATATGCGGCATCAGTGCGAAATTTTGGAAAACCATGGAGATGTTGTTGCGGCGGACTTCGCGCAGTTCATCTTCTGAGATGTGGGCAATGTCTTTGCCTCGAAGAAGCACATTACCTTTGGTAGGTTCGATTAGGCGGTTAAGAAGGCGTACTAGGGTTGATTTGCCAGATCCTGACAATCCCATAATCACGAAAATCTCGCCTTCTTGAATACTAAGAGAAACATCGTTAACACCGATCGTTAACCCTGTTTCTTCGAAAATTTTGTCTTTATCCGCGCCTTCATTAATCATCGAAAAAGCACGGTCGGTATCTTCACCAAACACCTTGTACAGTCCCTTAACTTCCAGTATGGGATCCATATAATCTAATCCTTTCTTAGCTATTTTAACTTAAAAATGGTTATTTAAGCTCGAAAAACGATTAGCACTCTAAGCAATGTAGAGCTGTAAATCAAGGGGTTGCGTTCGGTAACCCTTATCAAAAACAATCATTTCGCCAACCAAAATCAAGTTTCAACATCCAGACAAAAACCACCAAAGCACTGATAATAAAGGACATTAAAACGATATAAATGCGTTCGAGATTATCTATTACTTACTGATAGATTATTGAATATTTATTTCACATTAAAACAATTAATGGGTGAAACAGACTAGAATTCAACGTAAATACTTCGTGTACAAATAATTCGAATACAAACTATTTATTGTGGTTTTAACGATATCTAAAAACTGGAAATTTGCGCTTTACTGAGAGCAAAACCTCCCCCTTTCTTCTTTATCGATGTAACAAGAAGAACGGTATAGCTTCGGCAAGAACGCAGAGGTATTCACAACCGCTCATTTAAACCAATAGAGGGCCAGAAGGTCACTATATGAAAATAGAAATAGCAGACGGAATAAACCAAGTTTGGCACTAGTCAAATTGATAGAATTATCTTCAATATCCAAAACATAACGCCAAGTGTGATGCTTACTGCAAACTAATGAATGTCGATTATCTAAGCCGAAAGACAACTTGTAGAGTCCTCATTGCTGAGCCATTATTTATAGAAGAAATCGACATACTTTCCGCGATTATTAAAGAAAAGGACAAGGCGCTCGAATGATAAAAATGCTGGTGTGTGACTTTGACGGTACGCTTGATGGGGGTTCATCTCATGGGGTTAATCAGTTATTTGACTACTTAGCGGAGCAACCTGATATCCGCTTTATCATCGCGACGGGTAGAACTCTGCCCTCAATTCGGGTGGGCTTGGCATCAGATAACTATCCGAAACCACACAGTATTATCAGCGATGTGGGCACCAGAATTCATCACGTTCACTCCCAAAAGCCTGATCATATTTGGCACAACCAATTAGAAGCTTCTTGGAACAAATCAAAGGTAGAGTCAGCACTGGCGCCACTCGATTTCATGGGCGAACGCTTAGAGAGCCATCAAGGTGATTACAAAATCACTTTTGAAGGAAAGATCTCGGAGCCTCAACATGAACTGATCGAATCAAGCTTAGAATTACACGGGATAGATGTACACCTCACTTACTCTCACGATTGGTACCTAGATATCACGCCTAAAGGTGTCAATAAGGCCACAGCGATTCATCATCTACTTAAACAACATGAGTTGAGCGTTGAAGAAGTGTGCGTTGCCGGTGACTCTGCCAACGACACCTCGATGCTGACAATAAAGGGCGTAAACTCAATATTAGTGGCTAACCATTATCCTGAGGTCGCTCACTTGTCTGATCGAGACAATGTGTATACTAGCAGAGCAACACACGCTGAAGGTGTTTTAGAAGGACTCAAATACTGGCAATCGCAAACGGTAGCGAGCAGTTAGAACGGGCCGGGGTGAGATACTCTTCGTTACTTCACGTTCTTACTGCCAACCTGGAAGCCAATGCTCTTTGTCGGTTAGATCTCGCCAATTAATGGCTTCCTCTCGTTTGGTCATCACTGCTTCTATCAAGCAACGAATCACCTCCCCTTCTTCAAACTCGACCTCAGTGACCATAAAGTGCTTTTCTTTCTTTATTGGGCTAACAGCAGTCCATTTACTGCGGAGCAGTTTCTTTGGGTTAATTCGATTCATGATTCTTTCCTGCACAGTTCATTGATGTTTTATCTATAAGCTTCAAAGAGTTAAAAAGATCATTTTAAGTTGAGAAAGCCCACGACTAAAATCCAGATAAGTCATAACTAAAGTCAATAAAACAAGTCGTAGACTCGGTACAATAGCTGCCACCAGTTCAAAGACTAATCCCCATGAACCAAACAGAATTCCAGCAAAAAATAGCGAGTTTCACCGCCATAGAACAAGCGCTTGATTACTTTGAGATTGGCTTTGATAGCAAGTTTATCGACCAAAATAGAATAGAGCTTGTGAAGCGCTTCAATGGTTACCTGATCCTGTCAAAACCGGATGATTGGTTTTCTGGAAGAAGAGCGCTGAAAAATGCCTATTGTAAGGTGCAACGCAGTAAGCTGGATCGCTACACACGGTCAGCCTGTCGTGGTTGCACGACTTGCCAACGTCGCTAGTTCAAAATCAGAAAGCTTAAACGTAGATAACAAAAAATAGAGAATTGAAATAACATCTCATTACGATTTAGTTAGTGGTTTGCTCGAAAAAAAGTGTGCTAGTCTTACGGCAACTCAACTACGAGATAAAAACTACAATGAAAATTTTCAGCAATTTCGAAAGCGGCAACATTCACGTCGTTTCAGCAGATTCACCACAAAACATTCAATTGACTATCCCAGCAGACAACCAGACTGAAATCTCTCAATGGTTTCATTTCCGTTTAGAAAGTGAAGCTCAACAAGCTCACCACTTTGAAATCAGCCAATTGGCAACATCTGCTTACCCTGATGGGTGGAAAGATTATGATGTTGTAGCATCTTATGACCGTGAAGAGTGGTTCCGTATTCCATCTCAGTTCGATGGCGATACATTAAGCTTTGATATCATCCCTGAACACGATTCAATGTACTTCGCGTACTTCGCACCGTACTCATACGATCGTCACCAAGATCTTCTGCACAGTGCTCAAACGCACCCAGCATGTAAGCTTGAAACTCTAGGTCACACGCTAGACAACAACGACATCACCTTGCTAACTATCGGTGAGCCAAGTGAAGAGAAGAAAAACATCTGGGTTATTGGTCGCCAACACCCAGGCGAGACTATGGCTGAATGGCTAATCGAAGGTCTGCTGCAACGCCTGCTTGATGAAACAGACACAGTCGGCCGCTCTCTTCTAGACAGTGTTGTGTTCCGTGTTGTACCGAACATGAACCCAGATGGCAGCATCCGTGGTCACCTGCGCACTAATGCGATTGGTGTAAACCTTAACCGCGAATGGCAATCACCTTCTCTAGAACGCAGCCCTGAAGTTTTCCTTGTGCGCGAGCGCATGCTAGAAACTGGCGTTGATCTGTGCCTAGACATTCATGGCGACGAAGCGATTCCATATAACTTTGTTGCAGGTAGCGAAGGCACACCTTCATACAACGAGCGCATTGCAAAACTTGAGAATCACTTCAAGCAAGCGCTTCTGACTATCACGCCAGAATTCCAAGATGAATTTGGTTACGATAAAGACGAACCGGGCAAAGCAAATATGACCGTCGGCACAAATTGGATCGGTGAGCAGTTCAAATGTCTAGCTTACACTGTCGAGATGCCGTTTAAAGATCACATCAGCCACGCTGACGAACTTTACGGCTGGTCTCCAGAGCGCAGTGTTGCATTTGGTCACGACATGCTAGCAGCGGTTTGGGCAACAGTAGACGAGCTATAAAACGAACCATAGACAGGCTAAGCGCCTTAGTTTGTCCGTATAGTTAGTTTGCTTGCATATATAGCAAAGCCCAGCACTTGTGAAAGTGCTGGGCTTTTTAATATCGGATCTGAATGAATGACTTGGGCTTTAAGGCATCTAACTTTAAAAGCTTTCTATGCCACTCTGAGGCTAGCAAAAAATACTGGGTATCTTTGCCTAATGTGTCTTTGTTCTGACACCATATCTTTGAAGCTTGGTCCTTCTAACAACTGAACGATCACTTCATCGCCTTCTTGTCGCAGCACTGCACCACTAATATCAATGGTGTTGTTATCGTGCAGTCTTAAACTGCCCGCCATTGAGAAGCCTCGATAAACAGGAATGATGTTACGCATCATCAAGCGCACACCCTTTTCTGACACTTCACTCACATGAAAAAGCTCATCCTTAATTCGCATCACTGGACGTGCCTTTTTTGGGTACTTCAAGCGGTAATATTTGCGTTTCTGGGTGAATAACTCTTCACTCATCTGTGACTCCCTGCCTCTGTTTATTCGGTCAAGCAATAGCCTTTAGCTTCAATTGGATTTCTACAAACACATTCACCGAATTGATAGCTGACCATTATATCGACTTTACGAGCTAATGCTTTAGAGATTTATGCACAGAAACAAGGATTGCTGAGCATTCAGTAAAAAGTGAGATATGAGTCGTATATGCTAGGGGTTCGATTGTTAGCTATGAACCCTAAAGCTGAAACAGCGCCAACTGAATACTGAAGCCAACAAACAACAACCCGCACACAATGTTCATCCATTGAGACGTGCGCTTTTTCGTCAATAATCTCTTAAACGTATCAGCCATCAAAATGACAACCAAAAACCATGTAGCAACCACTGTCGCCTGTATCGCGCCCAGCATTAAACTGTCGGACACAATGTGATCCTTAGAAACAAACTGAGGGAATATCGAAAGGTAGAACAGAACGATTTTAGGATTCAGTAGATTAGTGATGAGTCCTTTGAAAAACTGATTATAGAGCTTACTGCCCGATGCACTCACTATAGCAAGCACACCCTCTTGAGCTCGCAGTGCCGCTCGAAAGTGATTATAACCAAGCCAGACTAAGTACAAGACACCCGCCCACTTCAGTCCCTCAAAAGCCATTGGAGTCTGAGATAACAGTAAGCTCATGCCATTCGCAGAAACAAACGCATGAAACAAGAACCCGCATGACACACCCAACACGTTAATAAACGCAAACAACTTTCTTTGAGTTAAAGCCGTACTCAATACCAGCAAAGCATTTGGGCCTGGAATGATGGCAATAAAAAACACAATGACAATAAACAGCCAGATACTTTCCCAACTCATTTCGCTCTCATTTCCTTAAAGCTTCATAATCATACTTGATCGTTTTAGGGCGGGTATTGTACGTCCATTCAATACCATTACAATATGCCCAACGTTTAATTAGCTTGGCTTAGCTCGCTTGCCTTAGTTCAGTTGTATGGATAACGCTTAAATTTAACGTGTATAATTCACCCGTTTATCCTGTAACGCAGCAAAACTCATTCTCTAACATTTATAGCCCTGTTAGACTCCACCTCCATTTTGATACTTGGTTCATTTATGTCATTTGATAACCTCACCCTTAACGCAAAAACCGTCACAGCGATCCCTTCTCAATTCGACAAACCGACTGAGATACAACAAGCGGTAATTCCATCAATTATTGCGGGTAAAGACGTACTTGCGTTGGCTCAAACGGGTAGCGGAAAAACATTGGCGTTCGGCTTACCCTTGCTGAACAACATCAACCATGATGTGAATGGACTGCAAGCGCTTATCATCGTCCCGACACGTGAACTCGCGTCTCAAGTGACTGAATCTTTAGAGCCGGTCGCGACAGCGCTCGATATCAAATTCGTAACCTTAACCGGTGGCGTGAATACTGATGATCAGCAGCAACAATTACTAACCCGACCGCAATTAGCAATCGCTACTCCGGGCCGTCTACTTGCTTTAATCAAAAGTAGCGAACTGGATGTAACTCAGTGCGTATCATTGGTTCTTGATGAAGCCGACCGCCTGATCGACATGGGTTTTTGGCCCGATATTCAAGCGATTACTGCAGCACTACCGAGCAAACGTCAGTCACTGTTGTTCTCTGCGACACTTCCGCCAGAGTTGGTTAGTCAGGCTGAGCTGCTTCTTTCAAACCCAGTTAAAGTCACGACACACCAAGAAAACAGCGTGGTCGCGACTATTGAAGAAACTCTGTATTTAGTGAACAAAGGCAGTAAGGCTCAAGCGCTTATCGCCCTACTTCATCAGAGCCCATGGCCGCAAGTATTGGTGTTCATTGGTGCGAAAGACAATGCCGACGCATTAACCAAGCGATTGAATAAAGCCAAAATCAATGTGAGTGCGTTACACGGAAATAAGAGCCAAGAAGAACGAGAGCAAGCATTAGAGAGTTTCAAAAATGGCGAGACCCGTGTGCTTATCGCGACTGATGTGATGGCTCGCGGCATCCATATTGATCAGCTGCCTGTCGTGATTAATTTTGATTTGCCGACACACTCCGCAACTTACGTACACCGAGTTGGTCGCACAGCAAGAGCAGGAAGCACTGGTTGCGCTATCTCTCTGGTTAGTCACAGCGAAACTGATTACTTGAATGCGATTCGTACTCTGACCAATAAGCCTCTTGTGCTACAAGCATTAGAAGGTTTCCCTGTTACAGACAAACCTGCATCTGAAGCCACAGCTCGCAAACGTCCACCTAAAGACAAAATGGCTAACCGAAGAACCGCAAAGAAGAAAAGTGCTAAGCAATTTAAGAGCAAGCCAAGTTCTTCGAAATAGCCAGCTCTTCAAAATAACCATAGAAAATCGATTAGCCCAGTTTGTACTGGGCTTTTTATATGCAATCAGATTTAAAATCACAACCTATCGACTCAGACAAAATGCCAATTTAAATGACACTTTCGTGAATTATGATGCCAAGGTATTGATTCTTGGTTGCTCAAAAAAAATACTTTCTGATCACGTTGACGCCCCTATATCTGGCAACTAAATTTTTCTATTAGTGTCTAAAAACCGGGAGGTCATTGAAATGAAACGTGCAAGCTCTACATATCGATTACAACTGATTAAGGAAGTGGCTACTCGCCGAGATCGTCAGAGTTCCAATGACCCAATGGCAAACTACATACAAAACCTAATCGACAACAAAGACGACTGTGATACCTCGGTCGAACGCAACCAGAGGTTCAGTGGTAGTCATTTTGATGAGCATATTGGTGGTTGGGTTAGCGACCACTGGGGTAGCAAGTAGTCCGATATCTCCAGTCACTCGTGTCATAAATAAAGCAGCGTAACCGCTGTAGAATTTATCTCCGCATTAACCTATCATCTGCAACAAATCCCTATCATTGAGTAAGCAGAAAGTGTCTGAGTTAAAAAGAGAAAAAGAAGTGATGGTTGCCTTCCAAGTGATCCCTCGCGTCAAAGAAGGCAACAACTTCGAAGTAGTTGATAAAGCCATTGAAGTTGTGAAAGCAGCCGATGTGCCTTTCCAAGTTGGTGCGATGGAAACCACAATGAAAGGTGAGCTCAATCAATTACTCGATATCGTTAAAAAGGCAGAGCAAGCTTGTTACGATGCAGGGGCTGTAGAAGTGATAACCAACATTAAGATTCATAGTAAAACCACCGAGGCCGATGATACATTTTGTACATACCATCGTGGTGTAACGAAAGCGAATCACATGTTTGTTTAGCAATATGTTTATTTCAGAAAGCTGTTTATTTAAGAAAACAGGGCTTTAAGAAAGACTCTGAAGAACCAGTGATGTTATTGAAAAGGCATGTCTGAAAGGTGAGAAAGGATTTCCATTCGTTCTTCTTCTGACATCGAATGCCAATCACGCGGGCTCTCTTCAGGGTCATTTTTCGCCCCAATGTTTTTTCGATCCAGTGCTTTAACCGGTTCTTTTTTGAGTTTTACGTTCTTTTTATTCATACCGACATCACTCCTTCTGGTACAAAGGTACCTACCTTAATATTACACCCCAACCATTATGTAAAGTAATAGTTACTTCGGAGTTAAATAAAATCTTGATACTTCCTCTTTAACCGAAAAGATCTCTTTGGGGACTTGTATTTCCCTCTTCGTCGACCGACTTACCAACCAAGTTTTTTTGCTTCATTATCTTCCTTCGATAGCGCTGACGACAAAGCTTAATCACGTGCAATTGTTCTGACGGAGTCATCGACATCCAATTAAAGCGCTCTTCTCTTTTGCGCATACAACCATTGCAATAGCCTTTATCATCGCTTGAGCAAACCCCAACGCAAGGGCTTGGAACCTGGAAAAACTCTAACTGCTCCACCATGCCTCCTTACACATCAAAATCGAGCTTACTAATTAAAAAATAAGCGATTAATTTGTCGCCCAGCTCGTGAAATTCATACTAAACTATGACCTTATACTGACACATATAGTGTTTTGTAAACTATACTTTGAACCCATCAAGTTACACTTATTCGGTAACTTCGTTCTTTCCTTTGGAGCCTTATAATATGAAGTTTAGTTCAAAAAAATTACTAGCAGTAGCCGCTTTACCTATGATGCTAGCAGCATGCACAACAACAGGTGACAACGCGATGCAAGTAACACCAACCGATCTACAGCACCATAATTGGGAACTTGCGCAAATTGATGGCAAGGACATTGTGAAAAACGAAGACCAAGCAGCTCCTCGTCTAGAGATCGGCGAAAAGATGACTGCAAACGGCATGGCTGGTTGTAACAACTTCTTTGGTCAGGGCGAGCTGAAAGACGGTCAATTCCGTATCAAGCAAATGGGCATGACAATGAAAATGTGTCACGGCTCTGCGATGGAAATCGAACAGTCGGTTTCTGCTACTCTAAGCGAGTGGAGCGACGTAACCCTAACAAACGATACGCTAGTACTGAAAAACGATGTACACACGCTAACGTACACAATTCGTGATTGGGTAAACTAATCCGTTCTCGAAATAGATATTGAATAAAGGAGCCTTCATGGCTCCTTTTTTATTGCCTGCTTACCCTCACAACACCTTCAAAATTAACACTCATCGCCTACTTTTCGTACCAACCTCCAATAAACCTCAAATATCTCTCATTTAGATGCAATAAATTCACTGGTTTATCGGTCTATTGCTAGGATGGTAAGAGCCTAGAGTCTGTCGAGCTTTCGAGACGATTGCATATCGAACAAAGTTTAACTAAAAAAGACCAGCACGCCCTCCCTGCTTGTTCTCAAGTAATTGATTGAATTTACTGTTGAATTAGAATTTATTTCAGAAACAGATAGAATAACTGTAGGGAGTTCTAAATAACAATGCTCTTACCCGTTCACTACCAAATGGAAAAGTTTATGAACAAGATAGTAAGTACGTTAGGAATCATGGCAACCGTTGCATACAGCGCAACCATTTATGCTGATGAAGCAACATCAACCAATAACTGGAACCAAATCGAACAGCAGGCAGAGGGACAAACTGTCTACTTTCACGCTTGGGGCGGTAGCCAAGAAATCAATCGTTACCTACAGTGGGCGGGCAAGAAATTACAGAGTGACTACGGTGTTACCTTAAAACATGTGAAAGTAACCGATATTGCAGAAACTACCACTCGCTTACTCGCAGAAAAGGCGGCAGGAAAGAACACTGAAGGCAGTGTCGATATCGTCTGGATTAACGGCGAGAATTTCCGTTCAATGAAAGAAAATGCCTTGTTGTTTGGACCATTCACTCAAACACTTCCAAACTGGCAGTACGTGGATAAGTCTTTGCCGATCGATGTCGATTTCTCTGAGCCAACAGAAGGCTTGGAGGCACCTTGGGGCGTTGGGCAACTTGTCTTCATCCACGACCAAGAAACACTGCACAATCCGCCACAATCGTTTTCAGAGATGTTGAGCTACGCTCAGGCTTTCCCGAACCGCTTAAGCTACCCGCGCCCACCAGAGTTTCACGGTACGAGCTTCATTAAGTCTCTACTGATTGAGCTAACAAACAACAGTCCTGCGCTTGCTAAACCCGTTTCAGAAGATACCTTCCAAGACGTTACGGAACCACTGTGGGCTTACTTAGATAAATTCCATAAAGTGGCATGGAGAGGCGGAAAGCAATTTCCTGCTGGTACATCTGAAAGCATTCAACTTCTGGATGACGGACAGCTCGACCTCGCGATTACGTTCAATCCAAACTCTGTATATTCAGCACAATCAAGTGGCCGCCTAGCGGAAACTACCAAGGCTTATGCGTTAGAAAGCGGCGCTCTGTCTAACATTCACTTCCTTGCGATTCCTTGGAATGCCAATGCAACCGCGGGTGCTCAAGTGACCATCAACTTCTTGTTGAGCCCAGAAGCACAATCTCGCAAAGGTGACCTCAATGTCTGGGGTGACCCTTCTGTATTGAGCAGTAAGTACTTAACCGGCAGCGCTAAAAATACTCAGCAATTTAAATCGATTGATGAACCGCATCCTAGTTGGCAAAACGCGCTCGAGAAAGAGTGGCTTAAGCGATACGGTAACTAACCACCATGCTTCGCGCTCTATATTTTGTTGTTATAGCGGTATGTATCATCCCAACCATTCCTGGGGTAGCGGGAGTCGTGGCTTCGTCACTGAGTTTCATCCCGCCCTTAGGTTTAGACGAGCCAACACTCAACGGGTTTAGCCAAGTCTTTCAATGGGAAGGGGCTTGGCACTCTATTGGCTTAAGCCTAGGTTCAGCGGTCGCCAGCAGCTACATCGCCTGCTTCCTGACCTTTTGCATTCTTCAGGCTTCTTGGGGAAACAAGTTTTGGAGAAAGATTGAGCTAACGCTATCGCCAATGCTTGCCATTCCGCATGTGGCTTTCGCTATCGGCTTTGCTTTTTTGTTTAGCCCAACAGGCCTTGGAGCAAGAGCCGTACACCACTTACTTGGTGAATCGGCTACAAGCTCTGAATTGGCTTTGCTGATCAAAGATCCTTACGCGTTTGGCCTAATCATTATGCTCGCACTCAAAGAAGTTCCTTTCTTGTTGCTGATGAGCATATCGATACTTCAACAAATCGATGTAGAACGTATCACCAAGGTGAGTGCATCACTCGGTTACAGCCGCGCTCAGATCTGGTGGAAGTGTATTTTCCCGCAATGGTTTACTAAGCTTCGCTTCCCAATGCTGGCTGTGCTCGCCTATAGCGTATCGGTTGTCGACATCGCTCTGATCATTGGCCCAACCAACCCGCCGACTTTTGCCGTTTTAGTGTGGCAATGGTTCAACGATCCAGACCTTAATCTACTGCCACGAGCTGCTGCTGGTGCGATCGTTTTGTTTGGCTTGGCTTCGTTGATCATCGCCTTGGCGCGATTAGTTGAATGGGCAATTCTTAAATATTTTCGAACGTGGCAGTATTCAGGAAGAACAGGGGCTAACTTACCGGGGAAAACCGTATTCACAGCTCTTGCAGCTTTGTCACTGATCATCATTCCTTTGATGATTATCTGGAGTTTTGCGCAGCGCTGGCGCTTCCCTGATTTACTGCCTAGTCGCTACAGCATGCGTTTTTGGGAATTCGAATGGGATGGCATCATGAGCACCGTTGGTCAAAGTTTATGGATTGGTCTGATTGCTGCTTCAATCGCTTTGTTGCTTGCGTTGGTTGCTCACGAATACAGAATCAAATACAAGTGGCAAGTCCCAGGCTTTATTATCGCTATTCCAATGTTGATACCTCAACTGTCGGTGTTGTTCGGCATGCAAATCACCACTCTATACATTGGCAGTAGTGCCTATGAGCTTTGGGTTATTTGGGCGCATGTTTTCTTCGCCTTTCCATTTGTGTATTTGTCTCTAGACGGCCCTTGGAAAAGCTTCAACGATGGGCTGATAAAAGCTTCACTGAGCTTGGGTAAATCGCCATTTCAAAGCTGGTATTCGATCAAGCTGCCTATATTACTGCCTGCCATCGCCTTCGCTTGGGCGGTTGGGATCAGTGTGAGTTTGGCTCAGTACTTACCGACATTGATGCTCGGTGCTGGTCGTATTAGCACCATCACCACAGAAGCCGTTGCCCTAACCAGTGGTTTCGACCGCAGGGTAACCGCAATTTATGCCATTTGGCAGGCCTTGTTGCCTCTGTTCTTTTTCTCTTTAGCGATATTAGTCAGCCGACTTCAACTTAGATATCGCCGTCTTACTTTTAAAGGTTTTCTTACTAATGAGTCTGCACCTCAACGACCTCGCCATCCATAAAAACGGTGGCGAATCGCTGTTTTCAGCGCTAAACGTAACATTAGAATCAGGCCAAATATTGGCGTTGATGGGGCCAAGTGGCTGCGGAAAATCGACTTTGTTAGATGCCATCGCGGGTCACCTAAATGGCGAGTTCTCATACTCTGGCACCGTTATTTTGAACGATATTCAACTAGACGATCTCCCATCACATCAGCGTGAAGTTGGTATTCTGTTTCAAGACGACTTGTTGTTTCCACACCTAAAAGTATGGGAGAACTTGGCCTTTTCGTTACCAAACACGGTTAAGGGTTCAGATCGCAAGCAACAAGCAATGGAAGCATTAAAAGACATTGAACTGACCCGCTTGGCTGAGTCGTTTCCCGACCAAATATCTGGCGGCCAGCGAGCGAGAATTAGCTTAACTCGTATGCTATTGGCGAAACCGAAATTGGCGTTGCTTGATGAGCCGTTTAGTAAGCTCGACCAAGAACTCAGAGCCCAGTTTCGCGACTGGGTATTTGAGCAACTCACTAAAGCGAATATTCCGACATTAATGGTTACGCACGACCAAACCGATGTGCCTCAAGGGGCCAAAGTTCTGTCTTGGCCATGGAGAAGTCATCATGCTGGATAAGTACTCCATTAAGGTCATTAAGTGGCCATTGAATCAGTCGGCTAAGTTACTGAACCAATTTGGTATCACGGCCAACCAAACCACCCTGTTTGGGTTTCTGGTTGGATGTTTAGCGTTTCCAGCATTGGCATTTCAACAATACGAATGGGCGTTGGGGTTTATTGTATTTAACAGGGTTTGCGACGGGCTTGATGGAGCCTTGGCTCGAATACAAGGCATTAGTGATGCGGGCGGTTTCCTCGACATCAGCCTAGATTTCCTATTCTACTCGTTGATCCCCTTTGGCTTTGTTATCGCCAACCCAGAACACAACGCCATTGCCGGTGCATTTTTGATTTTCTCTTTTATCGGCACTGGCAGCAGCTTTTTAGCGTTTGCGGTTATGGCAGGCAAGCGAGGCATCGAAAACCCAGTCTATAAGCATAAGTCTCTGTACTACATGTCAGGGCTAACCGAAGGCACTGAAACCATCGCTTGTTTCATTGCTTTCTGTATTTGGCCTCAACACTTTGCGGCTATCGCTTACACCTTTGGTGCAGCTTGTTGGCTAACCACGTTCATGCGTATTTATTTTGGGTTTCAGACACTCAAGAATCAAAACAACTAATGTGAATTTCCGCATTCCTCATAGACAAAAACGCCGCTCAGATGAGCGGCGGTGTTATATTCTAGCTAATACTTAAACCTAATTAGGCATCTGCCGAAGCGCTAATTTTAAACCTCAACACCTTCAAGCTTGAATCAAGATCGACATCGACAAACTCAGGCGGATTGTCCAGGCGCTCAATGAATTCAACGCTTGGTGCTTCTTCTGCCATCGTCTCAATTAAGAAGTTTGGCGATACTGCTGGTGAGTTAACACAAGCAATCACTTCTCCGCCTTCTGTTAGAAGATCAGGCAAGCGACGTAAGATCTTTTTGTAATCTTTAGTTAAAGCAAAGCTGCCTTTTTGGAACGAAGGCGGGTCGATGATAACCAACTCGTAAGGGCCACCCTTTTTGATTTTTCCCCACGACTTAAAGATATCGTAGCCAAGGAAGTTAACCGAGCGCATGTCGTGCTCATTCAAACGGTGGTTATCACGGCCTTTGTTTAGCGATCCGCGCGACATATCTACGTTCATGCATTGGCGAGCGCCACCAGCGATCGCCGCGACTGAGAAACCACAAGTGTATGCGAACAGGTTAAGGACATTCTTATCCTTAGCATTGTCTTGTACCCACTGGCGACCATTACGCATATCTAGGAACAAGCCAAAATTCTGATTACGGCCAATGTCTAGTTGGTACTTAAGACCGTGCTCAACCACGACGGGTGAGTCATTGAGTTCACCCCATAAAACCTCTGACGGCGCACCATCGGCATAACGATGTTGCAGAACAATACTGGTGCCCTGCTTTACTTGCCAGATGTCTTTACTAGTCAAATCAACCAGTCCCGCTTTAAGAGATGATAAGAACTCGTCATCTACTTCTTTGAATACGTTAACCAATAACTGCCCATCAACCCAATCACATGTCAGTTGATCTAGGCCTGGCCAAAACTTACCACGACCGTGAAAAATACGGCGTAGTTCATTCGGCACTTCATTAAGTTGCTGTTCAATATGACTAAAAAACAGAGGTAAAGCTGATGCTTCCATTATTTCACTCACTTAGTGTTTAGCTTTGGCCAAGTTAATGACCAAGGTTCAAGCCAGTTGTCTAAACCATTAGACACGATCTCTTGATGCCACTTCTCACCCAAGGAGTTTAGGCTTCTTGGATCGCAGACATATTCGTAGGCTTGTGATTGATAGATAAATCGAATCGCGAAGGCATGCAGATAACCTCTGTCGGCCTCACTCGATGGATTATAAATAGGGTCACCAACAATGGCTGAGCCGATCGACTTCATCGCGACACGGATCTGGTGAGTTCGCCCCGTATAGGGTTTACATAAAAATAGACGCTCACCGGGTTCAGCCGTTGCAGATAAAAACTGGGTAATCGCTGGGTTTTCTTTGCTTGTCAGTAACTTCCAGCTCGAGCGTCGTGAACGCTCCATATCTCCTGAAATCAGCCCCTGCTTTTTCTTAGGCTTCTTCGAACCAATCGCAAGGTAGTACTTCTCGACTTCACGCTTTGCGAACAGCTGTGAAAGCTCACTTGCTGCCGAAGCATTTTTTGCCAGCAGTAGAATACCTGATGTCATTTTATCGAGACGATGGACTAGGTATAGCTTCGGCTCGTTGATTGCTTTAGCAACTTCTTGCAACAACATGGTATCGCCATCGTCTTTATGGACGCTGACGCCAGGATGTTTGTTTATGAGTAAAAAATCAGAGTGGTTCAGAAGAATGTCGAACATTTAAAGGCTAGCTCCATTGTAGAACGTGGAGTATACCGTGTCTGAACCCAGATTCCAGCTACGAAAAAGCCCAACTCACTCAATAAATATTGAATCATCGGGCTTCTTTTCAGCAAGTAGCGATCAGTGCTTGGTCTTTGTTCTATTAGCATTCGGAAAATAGAACAAAGCCACCCGCCCTACGCGAGTTTGAACTTACCGACTAATGCTTCTAGCTCAGCAACTTTAGCGTTCAAGCCTGAGGTATTTTCAGAGCTGCGAGTCGCTAATTGCAAAGACTGCTCAGAAATATCACTGATCGCCGTAATATCCGCTGCAATTTCTTTGGTCACCGCTGTCTGTTCTTCTGCCGCTGTCGCGATAGAGTTGACCATGCTTTGTACATTGCCAGCACCACTTACAATCGCTTCTAGCGCCGAAACTGCGCCAGAGCTTTGCTCAACACCAATCTCAACTAGACGACAGTTATCTTGAGTGTAAGTCACCGCTTCTTGCGTACCAGATTGAATCGACTGAATGATACCAGACACTTCTTGAGTCGCTTTGGTCGTTCTCTCTGCCAGTGCTCGTACTTCATCAGCAACCACTGCAAATCCACGTCCAAACTCGCCAGCACGTGCCGCTTCAATCGCAGCATTCAGCGCCAGTAGATTGGTTTGCCCAGCGATGTCCTCGATTACCTTAATAACGCTGCCAATCTGTTCGCCATGTGAACCTAGCGTATTCATTTGTACCGACATGTCGCTCATTTGAGTCGACACTTGTTGGATACTTGCCACCATTTCAACAATCACGTTACGGCCATCTTCTGCTGACGTTTCTGAGCGACGCGCCTCTTCATAAGTAGAAGTACCTTGCTGAGCGACTTCAGAAATGGTCAAGCTTAGCTCTTCTGCGGCAGTCGCAATCAGGTTAGCTTTATCAGCTTGCGCAGAGGCACCAGAAACGATGTCTTGACTGATTGATGATAGCTCACCTGTCACCGATTGAACTTGGTTCGTCACAGAAGAGATTGAACCCAATAGGTCGACCAAAGATTTCTGCATTTGGTTAATCGACGTAGCAAGATCGGCCAGTTCATCGCCAGAATCATCAACAATATCTCCAGCGGTAAGGTCGCCATTTGCCACGCGTCGCGCAACTTGTTCAACACGAGTTAGACGGTTAGTGATGGAGCTAGATAATACAAACGCAATCACACAACCAAACACAATCGCAATGGCAGACAACACCATGATGGTGCGTTCGATGGTGGTAAACGAATCGGTTAATACAAGCAGCGATTGTTCTGTATCGGCTCGCTCACTTGCAGACGCTTGGTCCAGTAAGTTTTCAACCGGGATTAGATTGCTCTCATATAAGGAGCGAAGCTGCTGGATATTCGATAACAGCGCAGACTCATCGTTGATCATAGGTACAAGCTTAGATTCAAACTCTTGAGTAAAGCGCCCCATCAGGTCTTCAATTCGCTCAATACGGCGATGGTCTTCTGAACCTCGACTCTCTAAACGTTTTGCTTCTTTAATAGCCTGAGCAAATTCATTCTTGTTGGTTCGATAATCATTAAGCGCATTATCGGCTTGAGTAATCGCACCAAGTGCATCGCGATAAACATCCCCGGCTTCATCTATCAATACAAGGTAGGTCACCGTTCCCGGTACATCATCCATCCTAATTTCATCAGCGCTCTTGTGAGCCCCAATGACTTCTATCCATACAATACCGACTAACGTGACAAGCACCGCCAATATAGAGCCAAACCCGGCGTACAACTTCTTCCTAACTGACAATTTCACACAACACCTACTTAAATAAAATACAGCTCAATCAGCTATTACTTTTCATTATATCGGCTACCAGACCAATAACTTTAAGTATTTATTTTTCTTTGATAATTAAGTTAATAGCATAAAAAAACGGGAGCCAATGGCTCCCGTTTCTTAACTTACTTTAACTCGCGGATTGTAGCTTCTAAGAGCTATGGTTTCTTAGAGCTATAGCTTCTTAAAACTATAGCTTCTTAGAACTATAACTTCTTAGAGATAAGCGCAGAGCCAGCAATGATACCAATACCTAGTAGCATGATTGCACCTTTACCGCTGTCGAAGCCAGAAGAGATACCCATGAACGCTACGATAGCGATAGCTACTGGGATGATGTACTTAACAAGTGTGTACCATAGACCGAATAGAGGGAAAGATACTTCACCGTCGTTAGTGATTTCTTTCTCTAGGTCAGCACGGTTTAGTCTCCAACCAGCGAAGATACATACCAACATACCGCCAACTGCTAGGAAGATTTTATCCGTTAGTAAGTCGAAGATATCGAATGCACCAGTACCAAACAATGTTGGACCGAAGCCGCCAAGTGATAGAGAAGCGAAGATACATAGAATCGCCATCACTACACTTGCAGACAGTACTGCAGTCACACGCTTCATGCCTTTCTCATCGATTAGGTACGAAACCACAACTTCAAGTAGAGATACTGAAGAAGTTAGTGCCGCAACACTTAGACCAACGAAGAACATTAGAGCAAATAGAAGACCAACTACGCCGCCCATTTCAGCGAATAGCTGAGGAACAACAACGAATACTAGACCAGGACCTGCTGCAGGTTCCATACCGAATGCGAACATTGCAGGGAACATAGCTACACCAGCTAGGATAGCAACGCCTGTATCCATCGCCGTAACCATAGCTGTAGTTTGAACTAGGTTCTCTTTCTTCTTAAGGTAAGAACCGTAAGTCAACATACAACCCATACCAAGAGATAGTGAGAAGAATGCTTGACCTAGTGCAGCTAGGATTACACCGCTGTCTACTTTAGAGAAGTCAGGGCTGAATAGGAATTCAAGACCAGCCATCGCGCCCGGAAGCATTAGGCCTTTGATTGATACCACGATAAGGATGATGAAAAGAAGTGGCATCAGAATCTTACCCGCTTTCTCAATACCGCCAGAAATACCTTTCATAACGATGACAACGTTAAGTAGTAGGTATAGGCCCATCCACATAAGTGGTTGAACTGGGTTTGAGATAAAGCCACCGAAGCTGTCACCAATTGCTTCAGGTGCGTCTAGTAGACCACCAGCAATCTTACCGATGTATGCGATAGACCAGCCACCTACTACAGGGTAGAAACCCATGATTAGTAGACCACTGACTACGCCGATAACACCAGCGAACGTCCAACGACGGTCAGTTGATTTAAATGCACCTACTGCTGATTTTTGCGTATGACGGCCAATCGCAAATTCAGTCAGCATGACACTGAAACCGATGAAGATTACAAAAAACAGGTAAATTGCAACGAATGCACCGCCGCCACTTTCGCCTGCTGTGTAAGGGAATTTCCAGATGTTACCTAGACCAACAGCAGAACCTGCTGCAGCCATTACGAATCCTAACTTCGAACCCCAGGTATCGCGGGGTGTTGTGGTTGTATTACTAGTAGCCACGTGTACTCCAAACTTTTGTGTTGTGTGATGTTGTGTTTTGCTTTGGGTGGCGTCTTTAAAAGATAAGGTGTATAAAAAGATTTACACACTTAAAAGATTTGATTGACGCTCGTTGTATGGCAAGTAAACCAGTTTAAGAATAAAATTGGAAGTCCGAACCGTACATATTTCGTTACCAATGTAAATTTTTATGGTTAAATGCCGTCTTTTTATACAAAACAATCGTTTTCGTCTTAAGTTAACCAAAACTTAACAACTATAACCTGTTTACAGCTTTTGCTCTATTTTGTAAATAGTTGATTCCTTAAATTCCCATATCCTCAAAATAGCATTACTATCTAAGTGTCTCTTTTTTCGAGTATTCAATGTGGAAAAGCTCTACCATTTTTTAACTTTAGCTTCCGTTGCTTTGTACTGGGTTCTCGTCGCCGGTGTGACCTTTCGTGTCGTACTAAAACGACGCTCTGTCAGCGTTTCTCTCGCGTGGTTGATGGTTATCTACATTATCCCGATTGTTGGCGTGGCCTGTTACTTCCTTTTCGGCGAGCTAAACCTAGGTAGAAAGAGGGCTGAGCGCGCACATCGCATGTTTACTCCGTTCGGTGATTGGTTCCGCCAATTAAATGATTGTCAGGTTCACCTCCCAGGTAAAGTTGGCTCCCCAATCCACAAGATTGATGAGCTTTGTAATAATCGAATGGGTATTCCTGCACTTAGTGGAAACACACTTTCACTGCAAGCTTCACCCAATGAGATCCTTCACGCAATTATCGAAGATATAGAAAACGCACAAACCAGTATCAAAATGGTTTTCTATATTTGGCATCCTGGTGGGCTAACCGACTCCGTAGCCTCTGCACTGATTCGAGCGGCCAAGCGTGGCGTAGATGTTAAGGTTTTACTCGATTCAGCAGGTAGTCCACGCTTTTTCAAAAGCCATTGGCGTTCAATGATGAAAGACGCTGGTGTGCAAGTTGTGCAAGCATTAGAAGTAAGCCCATGGCGTATTTTCTTACGTCGCCTTGATTTAAGACAGCACCGTAAGATCATCGTCATTGATGAATCCATCGCCTATACCGGTTCAATGAACATGGTGGATCCGGCGCATTTCAAGCAGAGTTCAGGCGTTGGTCAATGGATCGACGTAATGGTCCGAGTCACTGGGCCAACCGTTAACGTGCTTTCGGCCATTCATGGTTGGGATTGGGAAGTAGAAACAGGCGAACGCATTCTTCCTGATTTACCTGAATGCCCGATTGAAGAAATAATGACGCACCATCCGGTTCAGGTCGTTCCGTCTGGTCCTGGTATGCCGGAATATTTGATCCTACAAGTTCTGACTATTGCCATTAATCAAGCCAATCGTTCTGTGCGCATCACTACACCTTATTTTGTACCGAGTGCCGACTTGTTAGAAACGCTAAAAATGACAGCGCAAAGGGGCGTAAATGTCGAACTGATCATTCCGCATAACAACGATTCATTGATGGTTAAATGGGCTTCTCGTGCTTTCTATACAGAGTTACTTGAAGCTGGCGTTAAGATTTACGAATTTTACGGTGGCCTTCTTCACACCAAATCGGTAGTGATTGATGAAGAGTTTTGCTTAATCGGGACGGTCAATATCGACATGCGTAGCCTTTGGCTAAACTTCGAAGTGACACTAGCCGTTGATGACGTACACTTCACCAAGCAACTGTTTGATTTGCAGCAATCCTATATTGAATCATCTCATCCAGTGGAATTGGAGCAATGGGAGCAGAGAAATTTACGTAACCGCTTCTTCGAACGATTGTTCTATTTGTTCAATCCCCTGCTGTAATCCAATCAATGGACCCACTGCGACTCATATCTCTCTGATTATCAGATTTTTGACCTTTCACAATAAACGACGTGAAAGGTTAAAAAGCGAAAGAAAAGCATAAAAACTCCCCCTCTGCTCTTGCTTTGAATGCTATTGGCATGTTTTAAATAGGACATAACCGATTGATAAGGAATTCACAGCATGTCCGAGAACAAAACCACTAAACTGATCACTGCAGGTCGTGATAAGAAGTGGACCAATGGTGTCGTTAACCCACCAGTACAGCGCGCTTCTACTGTCGTGTTCAACTCAGTAGAAGAAAAGCGTAAAGCTACGATTAATCGCGCTAATAAAACGCTTTTTTACGGACGCCGTGGAACCAACACTCACTTCGCTTTCCAAGATGCCATGGTTGAAGTCGAGGGCGGCGCAGGCTGTGCACTTTACCCTTGTGGTACGGCAGCCATTTCAAATGCCATTCTTTCTTTTGTAGAAACAGGCGATCATATTCTGATGGTTGACACCTGCTACGAACCGACGCGTGATTTCTGTGACACCATCATGAAGAAGATGGGCGTAGAGACGACCTACTACGAGCCAACTATCGGTGAAGGCATCCAAGACCTTATTAAGCCAAACACTAAGGTGCTGTTTACCGAATCTCCGGGCTCAGTCACCATGGAAGTGCAAGACATTCCAACGCTAGCGCGTATTGCTCATGAACACGACATCATCGTGATGCTCGATAACACATGGGCTGCTGGTGTGAACTTCTCACCGTTTGATTTTGGCGTTGATATCTCGATTCAAGCTGCGACCAAATACATTGTTGGTCACTCTGATGTGATGTTAGGTACGGCTGTTGCCAACGAGAAGTGTTGGGATCAACTAAGAGAACAGAGCTATTTGATGGGGCAATGTGTATCACCAGATGACGCTTACCTTGCCCTTCGTGGTATTCGTACTCTTGACGTTCGACTACGCCAACATGCAGAGAGCAGTTTAAAAGTCGCAAAATGGTTGGAGACTCGACCTGAGGTTGATCATGTTCGTCACCCTGCCCTTGAGTCTTGCCCAGGCCATGAATTCTTCACACGAGATTTCACTGGTGGTAATGGCTTGTTCTCTTTCGTGCTGAAGAACTCAAATACAAAAGCAACCACAGCGCTACTTGATGGTATGACGCACTTTAGTATGGGTTACTCATGGGGTGGCTTTGAAAGCTTAATTCTAGCGAACGAACCGAACAGCTTTGATAGCCTAAGAACAGTAGCGAACCCTAACTTCACAGGAACCTTGGTACGTGTTCATATCGGCTTAGAAGACGTTGACGATCTGATTGCGGACCTAGAGGCTGGATTGGAGCGTTACAACGCGCTCGTTTAATTTAAAGCGTTAGCAGACCCAGACCAAAAAGGCAGGATATTCCTGCCTTTTTTAGATTAGCGCATTAGACACATCGCTTTAAAAAGCTACTGAACGTCAAAGCACGCCCAATTGAAAATTTCAGAGCGGTGTTCATTGAACAAATACAAAGACTGATCCTTGACTGCAATAGCGTAATCAATCGTTACCCCTTTATACTCACTATATTCATTGTTAATAATTGGATCATGGAAAGGGGTCGCCGTTCTCACATCTATAATGCTCATCGACAAATTATTCCCATCAAGCTCATAGTGTCCGAAATACAGATTTTCCATAGTACTCTCCTTACCGTCTTGCTCTGTAATCGTCACAAACTCTCTCATGCTAAAGGTATGGTCAGATTGAAAAGTAAGGCTTATACGCTCATAAAGCGATTGATATGGTTGAAATGCCTGAGATAAAAAATCAGTTTTAATCGTTTTGCAATGCCATCGAGTGCCCGCTAATACGTTCTGTTCTGGTAAAAAACTTACAGCAGCAATTACCACCAAAATGAGTAACCCAATTAGTCGCAAAAGTAACTCCTCTTCTTCATATACTGAGCAAAGGAATCAAAAGACGACTCTACATTGAAAACCGAAGCACTATAATTCAGAGCCTCACCATCTTTCCTTTGAATCAACATGTATAACGCGTCATCTTCGGGTTGGTCGACTGATGGGTAAATACGGACAAAGACATCGACGTTACAGTGGCTCGGTATCACCGCTGTAAGCTTTTGAGTGACCGCAGGCAACGAATAGGAGTCATTATGAGCAATATGGAAGAAGTAGTGGTTGGTATTGTCGGTGTAACTGTCACTATATTCCGCTTTATCAATAAAATAAGGCAGGGGCGTATAGTAGGTTTGGAAAAGGTTGAACGCCGTTACTGCGACACAAACCAAAGCGAGTAAATAACCGGCTTTAGCGAGGTGTCTATTAGACACAACATTTGCCTGTTCTTGCTTAACTGCACTCTGATCTAGATGTGATTCGCTAGGTAGCTCGGAAGAAACAACTTTTGCAGCATCTGCATCAATCAAGACTTCATTTATTGTCAACGGGTCTTGGGATATTTCTTGGGATATTTCTTGGGACGTTTCTTGGGGCAAAGGTACGTTTTGCTTCAACGTAGAATCGGCAAGCGAGACACCGATTTCGCAGACTTCTTTACTCGCTTGAGAAGGCACCTCTTCAGTTACTGTGGACCGGTTCAACTCGTCGATTTCAAGAGAATACCCTGTCTTACTAACGGTACGAATCGTCGCGCAACCACAAGTTACCCTAGACAGGGTTTTTCGAATCTTTGAGATAACGTTAGTCAGCGCTTGCTCTGAAACAATTACATTACCCCAACACCTATCAAATATCAGACCTCGCTCGATGCACTCACCAGCATTTTCAAGCAAGAATAGAAACACCTTACCTTCTAACGGCGCGATAGTTTCTACGTGGCCATCTTCACGCACAAACTGCCTAAGCAAGGGATCATAACGAGCATCACATATTTGGTAGATTTGTTGTTTCACTGTCGTCTTCTAGGTTTGAATTCGGTCGCATATGATATTGAATAGTTTACAAATGACCAGTAAATTTTCCAATTTCTACGCAATTATTTCGCGACGAGAAATAACACTTTTATTTGTGTGGACAACCTTCTAAATGATCATTAACCATACCTGTCGCTTGCATGAACGCGTAACAGATTGTTTCTCCTACAAACTTAAAGCCTCTCTTCTTTAAAAACTTACTCATCGCTTTAGATTGCTGGGTAGAAGCGGGAACTTGAGACATCTCAGTCCATTGGTTCACGATCACTTCATTCTCGACAAATTGCCATAAGGCATTAGAAAGAGAGCCGAACTCTTTCTGTAATTCAAGCGTTGCTCGCGCATTGTTGTATACCGAAGCAATCTTGCCCTTGTGTTTAACCACATCGAAGTTTTCAATGATGTACGGCACGTTGTCTTCATTCAACTCAGCTAGCTTGTTTAGATCGTAATTATCAAATGCAGCACGATAGCCTTCACGCTTTTTAAGGATCGTAATCCAACTCAGGCCCGCCTGAGCGCCTTCTAAAGTAATGAACTCAAACAGAACTTGGTCATCATAAACAGGCACGCCCCACTCTGCGTCGTGGTACTCCCTTTCAAGCTCATGTTTAAGCGCCCATGCACACGTTCTATCCACTGTATTCGCTTCCATTTCGATAGTCTCTTTTAGTAATCGTACATAAAAATAATGCCCCAATTAGGGGCATTATTTCAAAGGTTAGTTGACGTTAAGCCACTTCAATTTTATGGAATAAACGATACAGCACAGGTACTACGATTAGCGTGAGTACAGTCGCAAAGCCTAAACCAAACATGATGGTTACTGCCATTGGTTTAAAGAAGATATCCGGTAGTAGAGGGATCATACCAAGAATGGTGGTGATCGCTGCCATACATACCGGACGAACACGACTCAGTGCCGCATCAACAACCGCTACATAAGGGTCTTTACCTGATTTCATTTCAATCTCAATTTGGTCAAGTAATACGATACCGTTCTTAAGTAGCATCCCGGATAAACTCAAAAAGCCTAGCAATGCCATAAAGCCAAATGGTGTATTCAAGGCTAATAAGCCTGTCGTTACCCCGATTAGCGCTAATGGAACCGTTAGCCAAACAATCAGCGGCTCTTTGACCGAGTTGAACAAGAACACGGTAATCAAGAACATGAACAGGTAACCCATCGGCATAGTGGTAAACAGTGACGCTTGTGCATCAGCAGATGACTCATATTCACCCCCCCACTCCAACGAATAACCCGGCGGCATCTCAATCGCTTCAATTTGTGGCTGTAAGCGTTTCTGTAACGTCGAAGCCGTTTCTTCACCCAATAGGTCGTTGTCGGCCATTACCGTCAGCATACGCTTACGGTTCTTACGGATGATAAGTGGATCTTCCCATTCCAATTCGTAGCCAAGCGTCACTTGCTGCAACGGAATATATTCGCTTAATGCCGGGCTCCAAATCTTCATACCTTCGATGTTGCGAATATCAACTCGCTCATCTTCAGGTAAACGAGCCACAATAGGCATCAGCGTAGTACCATCACGATACACACCAATCGACTTACCAGAGAAAGACATCGCTAGGAAATCATCAACGTCAGACTTGGTAATACCATAACGACGCGCTTGGCTTTCATTGAACTGAGGCTCTAATACCTTAGTTCTTTCACGCCAATCATGACGAACGTTAAACGCTCCGTCATCGGCACGCATGATGTCCATAACTTGAGCTGCGATTGAACGTAGCACGGTTGGATCTGAACCGACGATTCGAGCCTCAATTTTCGCACCGCCACCAGGGCCTAATTCAATTTGCTTAAGTTTGTAATCAATTTCAGGGAACTGACTGTCAACGTGTTCACGGAAGCGACGCATCAGCCCCTCAAGTACCTGATAATCTTTCACACGAACCGTGATTTCGCCATACGCGCTATAACTCTTCTCGGGTGAGTAGGTCAACATGAAACGCTGCAGACCTTTACCGGCCGTGGTCGTAATATGTTCAACTTCACTTTGTTCCGACAACCAACTCTCAAGCACTCTCAACTTGGTATTAGTTGCTCGAATATCCGTACCTTCTGGCATCCAAACATCCACTTGGAACATCGGAGTAGTTGAAGATGGGAAGAATGCTTGTTTCACAAAGCCAAAACCGTACACACTCGCACCTAAACCAATCACCAGAACGATCATGGTTAGCCACGCGCGTTTCATACAGAACTCAAGGAAGTTTTTATAGATAACAAAAACCATCCCGTTGTATGGGTCTTTGCCTTCGTTATCGGGATCAACCTTCTGTCCTCTGAAGAAGATATCGGCAAAAAACGGCGTGATCGAGATGGCAGTAAACCAACTCAGCATCAATGAAATCAATAGCACCGTGAACAAAGTGCCACAGTATTCGCCCGTTGAATCTTCAGACAAACCAATTGGAGCAAACGCGGTGACCGCAATCACCGTTGCGCCAAGCAGTGGCCATTTGGTTTGGGTCACGATATCAGTGGCGGCCTGCATCCGGGTTCGCCCCTTCTGCGTGCCGATCAATATCCCCTCCACCACCACAATGGCATTATCCACCAGCATCCCCAAGGCAATAACCAACGCGCCCAGTGAAATACGTTGAAGGTCGATTTTGAAGTACTGCATGAAAATAAAGGTACCGAATACGGTCAATAGCAGTATCAAACCAATCAACAGACCCGATCGTACTCCCATGAAGAACAGTAACACCACGATTACGATCGCAACCGCCTGCCCTAAACTCACCACAAATCCGCTTACCGACTTGTTCACCTCTTTAGGTTGGTTATAAACCTCTGAAATGTCGATACCGACGGGTTGTTGATATTTAAGCTCGGCGAGTCTTCGATCAAAGTCTTCACCCACAGCGACCACGTTCACGCCTTGCGCAAAAGAGACACCCAGGTTAAGCGCGAGTTCGCCGTTATAACCAATGATGTTACTCGGTACCTCAACGTAACCACGAGTTACATTCGCCACATCTTTTAGATAGATAAGCCCTTGAGCGCCACCTTCCGTAAGAATCAAATCTCCAAGCTGTTCAACGTTTTGGAACTCACCCGTTGGATGGATTCGAATATATTCATCACCAATCCTTACCGCTCCTGCACTTGATACAATATTTTGAGTCGATAAAAGGTTAAATACCGTGCTTGGAGACAGACCCAGAGAGCTTATCCGTTTCATCGATATCTCAATGAACACTTGCTCTTGTTGTTGGCCGGAAACGGAGACTTTACTGACCCCATCAACCAACTCTAGCTCTCGCCTCAGGTAATCAATGTAATCCAGCAGCTCTTTGTAGCTATAGCCATCCCCCGTCACCGCCAGCAAAATACCGTAAACGTCACCGAAATCATCGATGACTTGAGGATCATTGACGCCGGGTGGCAGTTCAACCTTGAGATCATTCACTTTTCGGCGAAGTTCATCCCATATTTGCGGAAGATCATCTGGGCCGTAGTTGTTCTTCATCGTCACCGTTACCTGTGATAGGCCGCGGCTAGAGATAGAGTTCACTTCGTCCACATAGGTAAGTTGCTGAATCGCTTTTTCTAGTGGGTAAGTAACTTCTTCTTCAACTTGTTGAGGTGTGGCCCCTGGGTAAGAGGTCACAACCATCGCATCTTTGATGGTAAAGGCAGGATCTTCTAAACGACCCAAGCCGAAAAAGGCAGAGACACCACCAATAAGAAAGATCAGAGATAGCATCCAGCTAATGACTTTGTTACGTATAAAGTAAGAAGCAACACCTGTGATCTGATCATCACCCTGTTGATCGTCATTTTGGGGCTTGTTATTTACTTCACTCATTGTTCGTCTCCTGAGACAATACTTCCACTGTCATCCCATCTCGCAATCGCGATACGCCTGCAACAACGACATGCTGCCCCATTTCTAATCCTTTCATGATCTGCAATGTTTTCTGATTGGCTTTTCCTATTACGACTTGCTGTTTCGAGACGGTACTGTCGTCATTAAGCACCCATACATAAGAGTTCTGGCGCGTTAAATCATCGCCATCCGCATTAAACACAGCTTCGATTGGGATAAGTACCCCAGCTTTTAACTCCAAGCCGATATCTCGCCCATTTGACGTCACCTCAACGGCCATACCATCCAGAATTAAATCATCTTCCGGCATAGGTAGAGCAAGCGTCACCGTGAACGTGCCCGTGCTTGGGTCAGGTTCAGTGGTGAACTCCTTAATAGCCGCCGTGTATTCATTGCCACTGGGCACTCTTACCACAGCCTCAACATTCGATAACAGCTGTTCGCTAGGCTGATTCACGTAAATCTGGTCAGGCAGTTGGATAACAACCTCAACATCTTCGACACTGTGAATGTTCACCACCTGCTGGCCTACCTGAATATTTTCATATTGATCGACACTGACACGAGAAATGATCCCATCAACAGGGGCACGAAGCTTAGTGAACGACAAGCGCAGTTTTGCGAGTTCCAGCTCGGCATAAGCGATCTGGCGTTGAGCAGCAATTTCATCAAACTGTGACTTCGCCAATAACCCTTTCTTCACTAGCGGACTTGAACGTCTGTATTGACTATTAATTACCGTGTAACGCGCCTGAGCATTGTCGACATCCAGTTGATAATCGGTCGGGTCAAGCTCTGCAATGATGTCTCCTTGTGAAACACGTTCACCTTCTTTCACATCAAGCTTATTGATTTCACCAGCGACTCGAAAGCTGAGATGAGCCTTCTCGGCAGCGTTTGCAACCGCAGGGAAATAGAGTTTGTCGCTAAAATCGATGACTGAAATCTCGATAGCTTTAACCAAGGGTGTGTTATTCACTTCTACAACTTGTTTATCTTCACAAGCCGTAAGTAAAGCCAAACACGACAGTCCAGCGGCCACTTTAAGTGTTTTCATGTTATAGCCCCCTTTCCTTGATCCACTCTCGAACTTTAACGCCCGGTTCAAGACCATTAACACCAGAAGTTACGATGCGATCACCATCGTTCAACCCTGAAACAATATGGCGCTTTTCATCGATGATGATTGCGACATTTTCAACAATACCGTCGCTATTCACGCGCCACACAGAGACATCATCCCCATCAGTCATCATTGCTGATGTGGGAATTTTTGTGGCGGCCGCTAACGCTGAAACTAAATGAACTGTGCCTGACATACCCGGCAAAATACCAACATCGGTTGGTCTTTCCATTACCATGGTGACTTTGTACGACCCGGTTTTGGGATCCGCTTCAGTATCAACTTCTTGGAATGTTAAAGCGTAGGAGCTACCAGGGAAAGCATCAAAAACCATGGTTGCATCCGTCTCAAACCCTGAAGAAAAGCGCGTGATAAGTTGGTCGGGTAATAAGAATACGACTTTGAGGATTTGATTCGTTTGAATATTCATCACGCCTTGTTTGGCAGCGATATATTCATGGTTTTCAGCAGGAATGATGGAGATAGTACCATCGTAAGGCGCAACCAAAGTGGTATAACGTAGGTTGGCTTTTGCTTGGTTAAGCACCGCTTTAGCAGAATTATGATTAGCTTTCGCTTGGTCGAAGTCTTGCTCAGATACGACGCGATCTTTTCGCAACTTAATGGAACGTTGGTATTGAACATCGGCAAGCTTAAAGTTGGCTCTCGCTTGCTTCTCTAACAACTGATATTCGTCAGGATTAAGCGTTGCAAGCCCATCACCTTTGGTAACCTGTTGACCAGATGTGACATCGATAGTCTGAAGTAGCCCTGGAACACGAAATGCAAGTACTGCTTTGTCACCGGCTTCTGTAGTGGCAGGAAAGCTACGTTCAAAGGCATTACTACCGACGGAGACAGTGAAGAGTTTGGCGGGTCTAGAATCAGGTTCAGGTACGGGAGGAAGCTCCTTACCACACCCAGACAACCCAGCTAAGGCTGTCAATAGGACAACGGAGGCTCTATACATTAGTGATCATCCATAACTATAAATATTTTTATAACATAGATTAATCACATGTAACTTACCAGTTATCGTAAGATTTATTTAGACAAAATTATTAAAAAAAATAACGGCTTGGAATAAATTTTCCTAAACCGTTATCCAATGTTTTTCTGGTTTACCACTACATGTTCTTAAATGCGCGGTCGACTTTGAAAGTATCCGAAGTCACATAAGCTTCCATATTGCGGACACTGGTCTCTAACTTCTGGAAATCACCCTCTAAAGTGCCCAGTAACGACTCTGCCGTTTGCCCTTTTTCCCAAGGTTTTTGCTTGAGCGTGTGCTCTTGCTTGGCTTTCATCTGATCGACATACTGAGGTGGTTGTTTTTCAAGCATAAATGTCAAAGCTACATACGCTAATAACACCAAAAAGCTACCACCAAGCAGTGCCGCCGAGATAACCAAGATACGAACCAACCACACTTCAAGGCCAAAGTAGTTCGCTAACCCTGCACACACGCCAGACAGCTTACCGTTAATGGGATCGCGATACAGTTCTCTACTCATAGTTTCGTCTCCAGCTTGGCGACTCCGCATCCAGTATTTTTTCCAGTGTTTTCACACGATCTTGCATGGATTCAGCTTGTGCAGAAAGCTTATGCAGACGATCAAGATCCGTTTCTGAAAGACCATTACTGGATTTCTTCTTGCTACGGTAATGTAAGAACAACCATAGCGGTGCCACAAAGATTAAAAAGACAATCAGTGGACCTGCAATTAGAAATGTTGACATAGACAACTCCTAAATTATTTATCGCGGTTTTCAACTTGTTGCTTCAGTTTCGCCAGCTCTTTTTCAATTTCATCTTGAGCTTGTAGATCTGCAAATTCTTGGTCTAACGATTTTGCGTTACCTGTTTTGGCGTAAACATCTGCTTCAGCTTCTAATTCATCCACTTTACGCGAGAATTGCTCAAACTTCGCCATTGCTTCGTGGGTTTTGCTTGAATGCAGATGCTTTTGAACATCACGACGATTGCTTGCCGCATTATTACGAATCATTAATGCTTGCTGCTTCGCACGTGTTTCTGCGATTTTGGTTTCAAGCTTGCCAATCTCACTGGTCAGCTTTTCGATGGTTTCGTGAACCAAGGTTTGCTCTGTGTGAAGGCTTTTGATTATATCTTCAAGTTTTTGTTTTTCGATTAGCGCCGCTCTAGCTAAGTCTTCACGTTGTTTAGTCAGTGCTAGTGTCGCTTTGTTTTGCCAATCTAGAATCTGAGTTTCGATAGCTTCAACTTTACGTGCTAACTCTTTTTTATCTGCGATAGCTTTAGCGGAGTTAGTGCGAACCTCAACCAGCGTATCTTCCATTTCTTGGATAATCAGGCGAATCATCTTTTCAGGATCTTCAGCCTTGTCTAGAAGTGCACTGATGTTCGAATTTACAATGTCTGCAAAGCGAGAAAAAATACCCATGAGGAACTCCTTAATTACAATGATGGCAAATGTGCTTTAAAGCGTTATTCGATTTCTCAATCCACTTGCTCAAAAATTTACGTTTGTTGTTAAACCTACCATAAGTAATCCAAGTAGCGTGCCAACTTTTAAGCCATTTATTATCAGACACTTACAATAAAATGGTGATTAACCCGAACCATGCTATGATGAATTTAGCCAAGTATTGGTATTTTTCACCACTACGACTCTTATACTTAAGCTATTTACATGACGTGACTTAAATAAAGCTCTCTAAATCACATCCATCGGCGCTCAAATCGCACAAGGACCCGCTATGCAGCAGAACCTCATTGGTGAATCACCTAGCTTTCTCTCTGTTTTAGATAAAGTATCCCAACTCGCACCAATAGAAAGACCCATTCTGATCATTGGCGAGCGTGGTACGGGTAAAGAGTTGATCGCACAAAGACTGCATTACCTTTCAAGGCGATGGGATCAGCCGTTGATCTCACTTAATTGCTCAACACTCAGTGAGGGTTTAATTGATTCTGAGTTGTTTGGTCATGAGTCTGGTTCCTTTACTGGTTCAAAAGGTCGTCATCAGGGTCGATTTGAAAGAGCGGAAGGTGGAACACTGTTTCTTGATGAGCTCGCGACCACGCCCCTAGCCGTTCAAGAGAAGCTATTGCGCGTTATTGAATATGGGCAGTATGAACGTGTCGGCGGACAAAAAGCTTTAAGTGCCAACGTAAGACTGGTTTGCGCGACCAACGCTGACTTGCCAGACATGGCATTAAGGGGCGAATTCAGAGCCGACTTATTGGACAGGCTCGCGTTTGACGTGATTACTATCCCCCCCCTTCGAGAGCGAAAAGAAGACATCACGCTGCTGGCAGAATACTACGCCATTAAGATGTGCCGTGAATTAGAATTGGAGTTGTTTGTTGGCTTTGCTCCGTCTGCCGTTGAGGCGCTGCTGGATTATTCATGGCCGGGGAATGTGCGAGAACTCAAGAACGTTATTGAGCGCGCAGTCTACCAGCATGGTAAAGACCCATATCCTATTGAATTTTTGGTGTTTAACCCATTCAAACCCGCATGGAAAATAGATCAAGATTCCACGCATGAAATTGGCAATGCGCCGTCCAACAGCCATACTTCATCAGAGAGCTCGTTTTCTTTGCCACTTGATTACAAAGCATGGCAAGAACAACAAGACATCAAGCTGCTCAATCAAGCCCTAAAGCAAAGCAAGTATAACCAGAAACAAGCAGCAGAATTACTTGGATTAACCTACAACCAATTACGTGGAATGGTGAGGAAGTACGCGATTGTCGGACAAGCTAACGATAAATAGCTGTCAGCACTTGATTATTATTTGGAGCCGAATAAATAAAATGTTAAATTACCCGGATCTTGAGGCTCCTCTAACGCCTCGTTTCGAAAAGTATTTCTTTTTATGAAAGCACTAATAAGACTATCACTGAGCATCTGCACGCTGAGCTTTTTAGCTGGATGTGGTGAGAGTGTGAATCACGAGCAAATCCGTGAAAAAGGCTTCATTTATTGCGGCCAAGGTAATCCTAGTACTTTCAACCCACAACTGGTTGATAGTGGCATTACCTCAGAATCGCTGAGCCCTCAAATTTTCGATACACTGCTCACTCTTGATCCAATGACTTATCGACCAAAACAGAACTTGGCAACAAGCTGGTCTGTCGATGAATCGGGTACAGAGTACACTTTCAAACTGCGCCCTAATGTTGCGTTTCAAACCACAGACTGGTTTACCCCAACTCGCAGTATGAATGCACAAGATGTGGTCTTTAGTTTTGAGCGAATCATTGACAGTTCAAACCCATTTCATTATGTAGGCGGCGGCCTATACCCATGGTTTGCTGGTATCGACTTCCAAAACCTGATCGTCGATATCACTGCGGTTGATGACCTGACGGTGAAATTCCAATTAAGTCGCCCAGACAATTCATTCCTCAATAATATCGCCACCAGCTATGCGGTCATTCACTCTAAAGAATATGCCAATAAACTCATTGCTACGGATGAAAAGAATGAAATAGACTCCAAGCCCGTTGGCACAGGTCCTTTCTACTTGGATGAATACCAAATCAATGATCTAGTTCGCTTGAAAAAGAACAAGCACTATTGGAAGAGTGACGTAGAAATGGACCAAGTTGTGTTTGATACTTCACAACGTGGGACAGGGACTCTTGCCAAGCTACTTCGTAGTGAGTGTGATGTATTGAACTCACCGATTTCTAGTCAGATTCCTATTATTCAAGCTCATGAAGAGTTGAAGATTTCCGCCACGCCTGCGGTTAATGTATCTTTCATCGCACTGAACACCGAGCACCCTGCACTGCGAGACTCACGAGTGCGCAAAGCGCTGAACTTGGCTATCAATCGTCAGAACATTCTTGATTCGGTTTATTACGGTACGGGCACGAAAGCCTACACTCTCTTGCCACCGACCTCTTGGGCTTACCAAAAAGACAGCGTTCAAGTTCGCTATGACCGCAACTACGCAGTTGCGCTTCTTAAAGAAGCCGGGGTAGAACCTGGGCTAGAGCTTTCAATGTGGGTGCCATTAGAGCCAAGAGCCTACAACCCAAGCCCAAGGAAAACGGCAGAATTAATCCAAGCAAATTTAGCTGATATTGGTATCGAACTTAAGCTCTATACCGACGACCGATTTGATCGTACGCAGCTGTCATCCATTTCCTCAACAGACTTGTTGCTCACAGGTTGGATCGGCAATACGGGCGACCCAGACAACTTCTTGCGTCCGCTTCTTTCATGTAGCTCAGAACGCGCTGGATTAAACGTCTCTATGTGGTGTAACTCTGACTTTGATTTCCTTCTCGATTTAGCATTAGAGATCAATCAACAAAGGCACCGCGTGAACTTGTATAGACAAGCCCAAAACATTCTCAATGAAGAAGTTCCTGTGATTCCTCTCGCTCATGGCGTGCAATTCCGCGTGCACGATCGTTCGCTAAGTGGCTTTAAGCAGAGCCCGTTCAATGCTCAACCTTTTGATCAAGTCAGAAGAGAGGTGCAGTGATGTTTTGGTATACATTAAGACGTGTAAACTTATTCATTATCACACTGGGGATCCTGACGTTAGTGGGGTTCGCTCTGCTTCGACTAGACCAAACCTCACCTTGGGCGATTCAAGACTTTTGGCCCGGTTGGCTTAGCTATATCACAGAATTATCGACACTGAACTTTGGCTTGAGCAAGCACGGAGCGCCTATCATCGATGAGCTTGTCGTGGTATTCCCTGCAACGTTAGAACTGTGTTTCTTTGCTTTTGTGCTTGCGCTGTTTATCGGCATCCCTTTCGGCACGATTGCTGGCATGAGACAGGGCAAGTTTGTCGATACCACCATATCGTTTACTTCAATGGCCGGTTACTCTGCACCTATATTTTGGGTCGCACTACTGATGATCATGGTGTTTTCGTTGCACTTTGAGATGTTCCCAGTTGGTGGGCGATACGACCTGCTTTACGAAATTGAACACGTCACTGGCTTCGCTATAATTGATGCCTTTTTTGCTGAGGGTCGTTATCGAGCACACGCACTGCAAAGTGTTATCGAACATATGGCGTTACCTTGTCTTGTATTGGCACTCGCCCCAACGACTCAGGTAATTCGACTGATGAGAGCGTCAGTGGCTGAAGTGATGACTCAAAACTACATCCGCGCCGCACGAATTAAAGGTCTTTCAACAAGAGAGATCGTCACGCAGCACGTGTTAAGAAATGCGATACCACCAATTATTCCTAAGGTTGGCGTTCAACTATCAAGTATGTTAACGCTCGCTATTATTACCGAGTCTATCTTTAACTGGCCGGGTATTGGCCGCTGGTTATTGGATGCTTTATCTAATCAAGATTACGTTTCAATTCAAGCTGGCGTAATAGTGGTAGCAACCTTGGTTTTAACCGCAAACATTCTCTCCGATCTATTGGGCGCGATGGTCAATCCACTGGTAAGGAAGGAATGGTATGCTAACAAATAACGTCTACCAAGAAGAGCAGATTCCAACCCAGTTCGAGCGTTTCTGGCGCAGCTTCCGTGGCAATAATCTCGCTATGTTTGGACTGTGGTGTTTGGCCTTAATCATTCTAATCACCGTCACTTCACCATGGCTAGCTCCGCATGATGCTCAAGAACAAACGGGACATCTGTTAACCCCACCCTCTTGGGATCCCTCAGGAACTGTTGAGTATTTCTTAGGTACCGATGACTTAGGCCGAGATATTCTTTCTCGTCTGATTATCGGCTCTCAGCTGACGTTTGGTGCCGCGATTGTGATTACCTTTATCGCAGCAGTCATTGGTTGCCTGATTGGCGTACTTGCAGGGATGACTCGTGGATTACTATCAAGCACGCTAAACCACCTGCTTGATACCGTTATGTCGATTCCGTCTCTGTTACTAGCCATTATCTTCGTGGCGTTTCTTGGTTTTGGCGAGTTTAATATCTTGCTTGCCTTATGTTTAGCATTGATTCCACGCTTTATTCGTTCGGTATACATTGCCGTGCACGCTGAGGTAGAAAAAGACTATATTTTGGCTTCTCGCCTCGATGGTGCGAACGACTTCTACCTATTATGGAATTCAATCCTTCCTAATATTCTTACCGTGGTGGCACTTGAAATTACGCTGGCATTGTCAGTCGCCATTCTTGATATCACGGCTTTGGGTTTCTTAGGGCTTGGCGCTCAGGCACCAAGTACCGAATGGGGCTCAATCTTGGGTGACTCTGTAGAGCTGATTTACCTCGCACCATGGACAGTAACCCTACCCGGTTTAGCCATTATGTTTACAGTGATCGTGATTAACCTCGTCGGTGAAGGTGTTCGCCAAGCGCTAAATGCAGGAATCGAATAATGCCTTTACTTGATATTCGACATCTAACCATCGAGATTGAGACCCCTCAAGGGATGGTTAAAGCCGTTGATAGAATGAGTCTTACCCTCAATGAAGGGGAAATTCGCGGCTTAGTAGGTGAGTCAGGCTCAGGCAAGAGCTTAGTTGCAAAAGCGATCGTCGGAGTATGTAAAGAAAACTGGAAGGTTTCTGCAGACCGAATGCGCCTTGGCAACATCGACCTCCTGCAACTGACACCCAAAGAACGACGCCGAGTTATTGCTCGTGATATCGCGATGATCTTTCAAGAGCCATCCTCCTGCCTTGATCCATCTGAAAAAGTGGGCCATCAGCTGATTGAAGCGATTCCTTCCTATTCGTTTGAAGGTCGGTGGTGGCAGAGATTCAAATGGCGTAAGAAGCAGGCCATCGCTCTACTGCACAAAGTCGGTATTAAAGATCACTCTCGTCTTATGGACAGTTACTCTTATGAGTTGACTGATGGTGAGTGTCAAAAAGTTATGATCGCCATGGCGATCGCAGCCAAACCAAAAATCTTGATCGCTGATGAACCAACCAACGATCTAGATCCGATTACACAGTCTCAAATATTGCGTCTGTTGAGTCGTATGAATCAGATCAATAACACGACCATAGTGCTGATCGGCCATGACTTAACCACCATTACTCAATGGGCAACTCGCATTACCGTTATGTACTGTGGTCAGTCTGTGGAATCAGCGGATACGCAGAAGCTGTTAGATGCACCTAAACACCCATATACCGTCGCGCTGCTGAAAGCGATGCCAGACTTTAACGACTGGATTCCCCATAAAGAGAAGCTACAGTCTTTACCAGGTTCAATCCCTCCGTTGCAGCACCTTCCTATTGGTTGTCGACTAGGACCACGTTGCCCGTATGCGCAAAGGCAATGTGTTGAGATTCCTTATACCAAACGAATCAAAAACCATAAGTTCAATTGTCACTTCCCTCTTAATATGGAGAAGAAAAAGAAATCATGAGTGCATTATTAGAAGTCATTGATTTATCTAAAGACTTTACGACTCGCTCTGGTCTTTTCCGTAAAAAGATTCATCAGGCAGTGAAACCAGTAAGCTTTTCGCTTGAGGCGGGACAGACGATTGGTTTTATCGGTCAGAATGGTTCAGGAAAGTCGACATTAGCAAGAATGCTAGCGGGCATGGTAGAGCCAACTGCGGGCGAGATTCGTGTGAACGGTGAAAAGCTAGAGCACAAGGACTACTCGACTCGCTGTAAGCTGATTCGAATGATCTTCCAAGATCCGAACACCTCGCTTAACCCGCGCATTCAGATTGGTCGAATTCTTGAAGGTCCATTAAAGCGAAACACCAATATGCCACCAGAAGCCCGTATGCGTCGTGTGAAAGACACCCTGTTACGTGTGGGCCTTCTACCGGAACATGCTTACTTCTACCCGCAGATGCTGGCTGCAGGCCAAAAACAAAGGGTTTGTTTGGCTCGTGCGTTAATCCTTCAACCATCAATCATTGTTGCAGACGAAGCGTTGAATGGTTTGGACATGGCAATGCGCTCTCAAATCATCAATTTGTTCTTAGAGCTACAAGAAGAGATGGGCGTATCGTTCGTCTACGTATCTCAACACCTTGGTATTGTTAAACACATTACCGACAAAATCATCGTCATGCACGAAGGCAATGTGGTTGAGAGTGGGGAAACGGATCAAGTGCTAACTAATCCAACTCACCAAATCACCCAAAGATTGGTTGAGAGCCACTTCTCCAAAGCGCCGAACCACTAACCTCGAATCACGCTACGTTCAACAAAGGGGAAAGGTATGTTATTAAGAGCTTCAATGCTTCCCCTTTTGTTGGCGCTGTTTTCCTTTAACGCAGCAAGCACACCGCTAACTTGGTTAGATAGAAGCTTCGTCGAAACCGCCTTTTATAACGTCGCACTTCAACACGAATATTCCCAAGGCAACAAGCCACTCGCCAAATGGAAACAACCGATCAAGATTTGGATCGATCACCGCGTCGGTGATGAAGAACTGCATCAAGAGCTCACAGAGCTTCATATCCGACACTTATCCGAAGTCACTCAGCACCCGATAACAATCGTCAACAAAGAGTCTGAAGCGAACGTAAAATGGATATACACGAGGCAAAGTCAGTGGGTATCTGAGGCGAAATCGGTTCTCAAACTCAAATCAACTCAGCACCTAAACAACGCTATTTGCACGGCGGGTTATCGAACTAATTCTAAAGGTGAGATTGTTTACGCTGGGGTTGTTATTCCCGTTGATCAAGCAAGATCTCGAGGTAAGCTCGTCGCTTGTATCGTGGAAGAAATCACACAGGTTCTAGGCCTGCCGAATGATTCAGATAAAGCCTACCCTTCTATTTTCAATGACCATACGCCAGAAGACTTATTGTCACCCTTAGATGTGGTGCTACTAAAGCTACTTTATGAGCCGGAATTGAAAGCTGGAATGACAAAATCTGAAGTAAAACCTATTGTTCGAAAGATACTAAAGCAATACAGCGAAACTGGCGTGCTCCAACAAGCTTCAAAAGCCGCGCAGCAAGCACCGTTGTATCAGTTAATTGGGTACTAATGGAATAACTGGCTACGAACAGAAATATTGAATACTAACGGAATAACTAGCCACGAACAGGAATATTGAGGGCTAACGGAAGAATTGAGTACTAACGGAAATAGGCAGGGACGTTACTTTGTTTGTCTGAACAGCTTAGATGGGAAAATAGAATGATAGCGCTGCCTAAGAAAAGGCAACGCTGACTTACCATTTAACGATATAACAATGTTACGAAAGCATTAACGCTTAGCAGCCTGCTTTTTCAATTCGAAGTCGAATTCATCCGGGAACAAGATAACACCTTCTTCCTGTTCGTTCGGGAACACAACCACTGCAAGCTCGTCATCTTCTAGACCGTTAGTCCAACGGCTGTGCCATTTGTTCAACGAGATAGACTCAGCTTTACACTCAGACCAATCACCCGTAGCCCAAGATTCAGCAAACTCTTGATTTGGCCATACTGGAACACAGTCTTCATCTTCTGTGTTAAGCATTACACAACCGTGTTCATCGGTTAAGATCCATACTTCACGGTTCGCTACGATTTCTTTCACACAGTACTTTAGGCGTTGCTCACCCGTATACTTATTGATTTCAGCGATTTTTTTATCGTCTAGCTGTGTAGTCATCTTAATTTCCTACTTTAGTCAGTAACTTTGCTCTTAAAGCTATTTTATGCCGAGAGCTTTTAACTTCAAACATTTTCGATGAAGAAGAAAATCCACTTCAAAGAAAAACGCCTGCTAAATTAGCAGGCGTTTATAATTAAGCGACTTGATTAAACAAGCTCACCCTGTAACCAAGGCCAGCCTTGCTTCTTACGGCTTAATGTATTTTCCATCATTAATACGCCGTCTTTCTCGTGCTTGACCAGTTTATCAGCCCACTCGCCTTTGTATAGAAGGTGAGTTTGCGCAGTAGTGATATCTGTTAGCATTACCGCAGCAAATGCTAGACCGTCTTTCTCACAACGTTCTTCAAGATCCGCTTCTAGCGCTTCAATCATGCCATCTACTTGCTCAAGAGTCGCAAGCTCAACTTGACCAACAACAACATCACGACCGTTGAATGGGTAGCCTTTAAGGTCTTTTTCTACTAGTTGTGCAGCAGATAGGCCTTCGATGTTTGTCTTAGCGATTAGAAGCGCTTTGATGAATGCATCAATGTCAGTCACGCCAGCGATTTCAGCAAGCTCAGCAACCGCGTCTTTGTCTTTTTGAGTACATGTTGGAGAAGCAAAACCAACCGTGTCTGAAAGAATTGCAGACATCATCAGTTTAGCGATTTGTTGAGAGATAGAGTGACCTTCAATCTTGAACATGTTGAAAAGTACAGTATTTGTACAACCAACAGGCCAGATCCAAGCTTCCATAGGGTTAACTGTCATCGCGTCACCTAAACGGTGGTGATCGACAATACCTACGATCTCAGCTTCAGCAACATCGTCCGGTGCTTGTGCTAGATCTGAGTAGTCTACTAACCAGATTTTTTCACCAGCAACAGAAGTACGAAGTTCTGGTTTTTCAGCACCAGCGACTTCTAGAATGTGTTGAGTTTCGCGGTTGATCTCGCCTTGGCGAATTGGTGTCGCTTCCTCGCCACGAGCTTTAAGAAGCTCTGTTGCAACTAACGCACTACAAATACTGTCACTATCAGGGTTTTTGTGACCAACAACTAAAATCATGTTTCTTCCTATTACACTAACAATTATGACTCTACCTTTAGAGCCTCTCTTTATTAGTCATACTTTACCTCATTTTTTCAGGTTGGTCATGTTTCGTAGGTTTAGCCAATGGTAACAATAGATAAAAAAACAACAAATGCAATTGATAATTATTATCATTCGTATATATTTATCTTAAGCCACTAATTTTGAGTAACACCTATGGATCGACTAATCTCTTTTTTGCCAAGCAGTAGCGCTGCGAAAACAACTCAGTTTTCACTGTCATTTAAGCGCCTGCTTTTACCTATCTCACTTGCAGCTTTAGTTATGGCGCCTGCCACGCGAGAATTGACGGTCACTACCTTGTCAGACGCCTTTTGGGCCGTGTCTTGTTATGTTGCTTTGACCTTAGCGATTTACCACGGGTTAAGCCTGTATATCAACAAAGATAATGTCTTCAACAAGCTCGTCCATCAATCCCGTTCAAACCAAGTGGTATTCGCTGCACTTATGGGGGCGCTACCCGGCTGTGGCGGTGCGATCGTGGTGACCACACAATTTATCTCGGGCAAACTCGGATTCGGCGCAGTTGTTGCTGTGCTCGTCTCAACCATGGGTGATGCGGCCTTCCTGCTCATTGCAAGCGAACCCAAGACTGGTTTAGCCATGATGGCGATGGGCGTGATTGTCGGAACTGCGTCAGGTCGAATCATTAACTTGTTTCACGCAGACGACTTCTTACGCCCAAAAAAAGCAGAGAAAAATGAAGCGGTGAGCAGCTGTGCTTCTCAATCTCAAGACAAAGAAGCAGTATCGAAAAAAGCGATCAACCTACAAGGTTATCTATGGTCTGTACTCATTATTCCAGGTGCTGCGGTTGCCCTACTTGGCTCTTTTCAAGTGGATGTGAATGAGTTGCTCGCTTTGCCCGAAATGTCGATGGAATGGGCAGGCACTATTTTGCTGATTAGCTCGATGTTTCTATGGGGTCTCACCCGTGAAATTGAAGATTACAAATCAGCCGTCAGTGAAGACGAAAAATGTGTAGGCTCTCATCCACTACAAAAAACGGCTCAAGATACTAACTTCGTGACAGCGTGGGTTGTGGTGGCTTTTCTGTTCTTTGAATTTGGTTCTGTGATAGCAAATGTGGATTTTGCGACGCTATTCTCAAGTTGGGGCATCATGCTCCCCCTGGCTGGCGTGTTGATGGGGTTATTACCTGGTTGTGGCCCTCAACTATTGGTGACGAGTCTTTATCTTTCAGGTGCCCTGCCACTCTCGGCTCAAGTCGGTAACGCTATTTCGAATGATGGTGATGCGCTATTCCCAGCGATTGCAATGGCACCGAAAGCGGCGCTTGTCGCGACCTTGTATTCCAGTGTGCCCGCTTTAATTTGTGCATACGGTTATTGGTTTATGGTCGAACTGTAGCTTGACGCTCAAGGCTTTGGTTTATAATCGAAGATTAAGTTTCTATCCAAGGTTCAAGCTTAACTCCATAGGTTTCAATTAGGTCGGTACTTTGTATCGGCCTTTTTGTTTCCAGTAACCTAATTCTTTTCAGTGACCTAAGCTTCTCACAAGAGATTCTTTTGACTTACCCTCTCGGCTCAATTGCTTCAGTAGTATCACGTTATAGCACTTCCCAAATACGCCTCCAAAAGCGTTGCGACAATGCTTAAATAGAAATCCCAACACCGTACATTAGAAAAACAAAAAGCCCCTGTAAGAATCCTTACAGGGGCTTTAATTCAAGCTTTAGTCTTGGTTCTTAAGTACAAGACTTAAGAAACTTCGATTGGACCACCGAATGAAGTTACTGGAGGCAGTTTGCCTTGGAACTTCTCGAAGTTAACCAAACATGTGTTTGCTGACGTTGCTTGAGCAAGTTCAGACGTACCGATGTCTTGAGTTAGTGTGTTTGGATCGCCGTATGTATCTAGCGCGCCCACTTTCTCGTTGATCGGGCCGTACCAAGCACCTTCTTCGATACGAACAACACCAGGAGCATAGCTATCCATTAGAACAGCACCTGCTAGTAGTTGACCACGGTCATTGAACACACGTACTACATCGCCGTCTTTGATGCCTTTCTTCTTAGCATCCGTCGGGTTGATGTAGATTGGCTCACGGCCTTGTACCGCGTAAGTCGCACGCCACTCTTCAGATTCACACATCTGAGAGTGAAGACGCTTGTCCGGGTGACAAGATTGTAGCCAGTACGGGTGTTTGTCAGAGCCTGGACCACCGTGTGAACGTTCAGATTTCTCGAACCACATTGGGTGTTCTTGACAGTGCTCGTAACCCATATTGCCAACAGTACGGCTTGTGATTTCGATGAAACCAGAAGGCGTGCCTAGTGCGTTGATCTCTGGATCTTCACGGAATGAAGCGTGACGAGTCCATGGCTTACCTTTACCGAAGTCTAGGAAACCTTTCTCCCAGAACTCAGCAAACTCAGGCATTTCAATCGTGCCTTCATTCGAAGCGCGGCAGTCGTCATACAGAGATTTAACCCACTGCATTTCGTCCATACCACGCGTGTAATCGTCGTAGCGACCCCAACGCTTAGTCAGGCTAGACATGATCTCGAAGTCAGTCTTAGACTGGAACAGAGGATCCACTAGTTTGTGCATTGCGATCAAACCACGGCCAGAGTACGCACCGTAACCATCGATATCGTTACGTTCCCACTGAGTACAAGCTGGAAGAACAATATCAGAGTGACGACAAGTTGCAGTCCACGCGAAATCAACAGCCACTACAGTTTGCAGGCTCTTGAATGCTTTACGCATCTTGTTGCGATCTTGGTGGTGATGCCACGGGTTGTTACCACTGAAGACCATCATCTTAATGTCTGGTAGCGTTACAGTAGAACCGTTCGCTTTGATCTTCTTACCGGGTTCAAGCAGGCTATCTACCCAACGAGCAACTGGAATTACACGGCTGTAACCGTTGTAATCTGTATTGGTGTACTTAGGTGATTGCCCTTGGTCGATGTTCAGCGGGAAAGAACCCGGAGCAGCGAAGCCAGTCGAAGATACACCGATACCTGAGTAGTGGTGACCGTAAGAGATACCGCCGCCAGGTAGACCAATTTGGCCAACCATTGCTGCGATAACTGCACACATCCAGTAAGGCTGCTCACCGTGTTGTTGACGTTGAATACTCCAACCAACAAGAATCTGTGTACGGCCGTTAACCAACATCTCAGCGAAATCACGGATAGAGTCCGCGCTTGCGCCACAGATAGCTGAAGCCCATTCTGGCGTCTTCTCAACTTTGTCTTTCGTTTCACCTTGAACGTACTTGATGAAATCTTCAAAACCTAGACAGTAAGTTTCGATGAACTTCTTGTCGTATAGGCCTTCGTTGTAAAGAACATGAGCAACACCCAACATGAACGCCACATCAGTTTGTGGGTTGATGTACATCTGCTCGTTTTCTAAGTAACGACCTGTTTTGTTTTGAACAGGGTCAACAGAAACAACGTTGATCTCTTTCTTAGCAACTTTCTCTTTCAGCTGTTCTAGGTATGCGAACGACTCGTGAGTCTCACATGTCCAACCTACTTGAAGGTTTTTAACTGGATCGTTACCCCAAAGAACAATGTTGTCACTGTTTTCTAGGATAAGTTCCCAAGATGTACCTTGTGCGTAAACTTCAGTTGAACCTAGCACGTAAGGCATGATCGTTTGACCAGCACCTGTTGAGTAGTCACCGATTTTCTTCACAGAGTAACCGTGAAGTGCCATTGCACGTTGCATGTGGTTAGTACAGCTGTGGAACTGACCCGTTTGTCTCCAACCAGTTTGACCTGTGTGAAGTGCCCATGGACCGTAATCTTTCTGTACGCGCTCTAGTTCGCGGTAAACAAGGTCTAGTGCCTCATCCCAAGTCACACGAATAAAGCGGTTGTTACCACGCGTGTCTGCGCTGTATTTATGCTTCTTCAACCAATCTAGGCGAACCATAGGGTAACGCACACGTGATGGGCTGTAGATAATACCTTTAATACCTTTCAACATCTCAGTTGGGTGTTGATCGATTTCTAGAGGTTTAATTTCTTGCACTTTACCCGCGTAAACGCGAGCTCGGAATGCACCCCAGTGAGAACCAGAGACTTTCCACGCGCCGTCTGTTTCTGCAGCAGACGCTGATGCCGACGCCAATAAGCTTGGACCGATAACCGATGCCGCACTTGTAGTAGCGACACCTTTCAGAAAACTTCTTCTTGTAATTGCCATTGTGTTACTCCAATTGACGTCTTATTAGTGATGGCCTTCAGAAAAATCTGATGAGTGCTTCTGTAGATACTTAAGAACAAGTGCTTCTGTATCTGTATCGAAGTTAACGAACGCAATCATACCATCTAGCATGCCTACCCAACCGTTAGCGCTGAAGTGAGCTTCATCTGGCTGTGAGTGACACGTTGAACAGTTAGATTGGTACGCTTGACCTGCTGCGTTCCAGATTGGATCGAAGTTATCAACCATAGACTCTTTCTTCATCCAAAGTGCTAGGTTAACTTCTTCCCATGGAAGGCCAGTAAGCTCATCTTCTTTCTTCTCACCAACAGTGATAACGTCACTTTGAGATACTTCTTTCGTCAAGATTGCAGTCGAGATGTTCATACCGAAGTCTTCTTGGATTACACGTCCGAAGCCTTTCGCTTTACGCCAACCGTCGATTTGAATCTTGATCATGTCGCCTTTTTCGTCGATAACCGCAACTTTACTTGCAGGGCTTAATAGACCCGCTTCAACTGTTGCTGTTTCATCTGTGTACATTGGTAGGTGACGAATAGAGATCACGTCAGAACCATTTGCGTAAGATGTGCTGCTTGCTACATTTTCTAGCTCGCCAACAATACCGCTCGCTGATGCCATATCTAATGGAAGGTTGTGAGCAATACCTTTGTGACAGTCAACACAGCTTTGATCACGCTCTGCCGCGTTCTTCATCTGGATACGCGCTGTTGGGCGCATGTTTTCGAAATCCATTGAATCGTAGTTGTGGCAGTTTTTACACTCTAGAGATTTGTTCGAAGAGAAACGATCCCATTCGTGTTTAGCCAGTTCGATACGACGAGCTTCGAATTTCTCAGGCGTATCTAGGTCACCAAATACTTGAGCGAAGACTTCTTTAGATGCTTGCATCTTACGAGCAATTTTTGCTGTCCATTCATGTGGAACGTGACAGTCAGGACAAGTAGCACGTACACCAGAAGTGTTTTTCCAGTGAACCGTTTCTTGTAGTTCTACGTATACGTTGTCACGCATGGTGTGACAGCTTACACAGAACTCTTCTGTATTTGTATGTTCTAGCGCTGTATTAAAACCGCCCCAGAAAATAACACCGGCGATAAAGCCACCCATGGTTAGTACACCAAGACTGATGTGTACTGCTGGGCGAGTCATTGTGCGCCATAATTTAACTAAAAATGATTTCATGTTTAGCTCTCTTAAAAATTAGTTCTAATAAAAATGTGATAGCAAGAGGGCATTACATGCCGCCGTGTGCACCTGGAGGACCTAATACAAACACTTGCAGTGCCCAAACTAGAAAGCCGTAGCCTCCTACAAAAGCCACACTTAATATTGGAAAGAGAACCACTGCAATGAAGAGGAATGACTTCCACTCCAACGAGCGTTTTTCGCCAGTTTCAATTTTATTAACATCACTCATACATTTTGCCTATTTTGTATTTAGTAATTTCGAGTAGCTCATTCTAAGGAGCTAAAGTTCTTGAGTATCTAACAACAAATTTTAGACCATACACAAAGTAGGGTTCAATCAAATCTCTTGTTATAACCCTTGCTAATCAATACTTTTTTGAGGTCATCCAAACTTGTTTTCAGTTAAACAAACTTATTAAAAAGTATTAACAAATGTGAAGAATTAAGTATATTTCACAAATGTTAAAAACCAACACTCGCGCAACTATTTGACAACCGATTTTAACTTTTTACCTACTAAGTAGTAGCCAAAAAAGCCTCAAACAACCACTATTTTGTGTTTTGTTTGTTAAATAATTGATCGTTTTTCGAATCAATGACTTTGCAGTTGAAATGCATCATTTGGCACTTTCAGATATGATATAAGCCTTATTAAAAGGAAGCATTATGCAAGACGTTATTGATATATCTTGGTGGCAATTATTGTTTTTCAGTTCACTTCTCTTGCTACCAATTGTAATCAACCACAAGCTAAAACTTGGCCTTGGCAAAGAGGCTTCTATCAGCATCATTCGCATGACTGTTCAGCTATTTCTGGTTGGCCTCTACCTAGAATACCTGTTCACTTTGAATAGCTTGTGGGTCAATTTACTATGGTTATTTACGATGATTATCGTTGGGGCAAGCGCGATTGTTGAAAAATCCAAGTTACCGCGAAACCTCTTGTTAGTCCCTGTCGCTGTGAGCCTAGCGGTAACCTGTGTACCCATTGTCTTGTTTATCTGCTTATTCATCATTAAACCAACACCGGTTTTTAACGCGCAGTACTTAATCCCTATTGCAGGGATGCTGTTAGGTAATAGCTTAAGCAGTAACATCGTGGCATTACAGAACTTGTTCGGTGCTTTTGAAACGCAGAAATCAGAGTACGAAGCGGCTATCGCTTTAGGTGCCTCTCCTTCCTATGCTGCAGCGCCTTTTGTGCGTAATGCGATACAGAAAGCGATGTCTCCTATTATGGCCTCAATGGCAACCACAGGCTTGGTAACGCTACCAGGAATGATGACAGGACAAATCTTAGGGGGTGCTTCACCAATGATCGCAATTAAGTATCAGCTGATGATCATGTTGGCTATTTTCGTGATGATGAGCTGCTCCTTAGCGCTTGCACTTCACCTATCATTAAAGACTTCCTTGACCAAAGAAGGGCGAGTTCTCGCTCAAATACAGCCTTCAAAATAACCTCCCGACTCCTCTTAGATCTGGTTACTCACTGAATTTGATACAGGTTATCCACAGAAATTGTGGATAACCAAATCAATATAGATCCTTTTTTGTCCATTTCGGCTCGAGCAAAGATCATTGCCATTGATCCTTGGGTGATTTCAAAGACATATACACACGTGCAGAACTGCGTTGTTAAGCGTTCAAATGATAATTTAAGAAATCAACGAGTAAGTTTTCCACAAATAAAAAACGGCCTGCAATGCAGGCCGTCTTGTAAATGTCATAAGTCAGTTCAATGTTTTCACTGAGCTTTAACTAATCTTGTCACTGAGCTAGTCACACAAGCTTTGTTGATCCGCCATCTTTATTAATCGCGTAAATAAATCAACCAATACCACATGCCAACAAAGATACCGCCGCCGATGATGTTACCGATAGTAACGGGCAGCAAGTTGTTCATCAGAAAGTCCATCATGTTTAGGTCAACATAGTCTGCCGGATTAGCCCCTGTCATTGTCCAGAATTCAGCTGGAGCAAATGTTTTGATACCGATAGCTAAAGGAACTTGGAACATATTCGCAATACAGTGCTCAAAGCCCGATGATACAAACATCGCGACAGGTAAAATCAGTACTGCAATTTTGTCAGTCAGTGTTCGTCCACTAAACGTCATCCATACCGCGATACAAACCAATACGTTACACATGATGCCAAGCGCGATAGCTTGGATAAAACCATGGTGCATTTTGTGCTGAGAGATGGCCATCGCATTCAAACCCACTTGCCCATGGTCGAACATGTACTGTTTAGTCAGAAGCATGCATGCCACTAGCAATAAAGCACCAATAAGGTTACCGATATAAACGGTCGCCCAGTTCTTTACTAGGGTTCCCCATGTAATCTTGCCACTTGCGCGAGCAACAAGAGTAAGCACCGAACTGGTAAACAGTTCACCGCCAGTAACAACAACGAGGATTAAGCCCAAGCTAAATGCAAGGCCACCTAGGACGCGAGTAATACCCCAAGGTAAATCACCAGCGCCAGTGGTTACAATTGTGTAGAACACAAACGCAATACCGATATGTATGCCAGCTGAAATCGCTAGGAGAAAAGATTTGGTTGGATCTTTGGTTGCTTTACCTACGCCAATATCTGCAGCGCGCTCAGCCATTTGTGGCGGTAATAATGAGTCAAATTGGTTCAGATTCATGATGATTTACATTTTGAAACATGTTGTCGGGAGCGAGATAATCCTCTCTTTCATTTCTGAATTCAAGAGCTATTTGGGACTCAAAATACCTCCCACAACCTTGTGGAAAGGAAATAGCCCAAGTTATTCAAAATTCATACAACTTTAGTAGTAAAAAGAAAACTATGCTGAATGAAAGGTTATCAACTTAAAAAATGGCACACTTATAAATATCAATAAGTTACGAAAGAAAGCAAAGGAATAACGTACACTATAATGACTCAAAGATCGCTGTTGCCTCTAGATTTTGATATAGATCAACAGAACGTAAAAAAGCGCCCTTAGGCGCTTTTAACTGAATCACAAATACAGAAATTAGTGATGCTAAACCGAAGGTTCAATCACTTCTTCTGATGATTGTTCTAAAGCAGAGCCCTCTAGATTCGACTCTGGACTCAAAGGGATTACATCAGAATCACTTTCATTGGCAACTTTACCACCTAGGTTTCTCAAGCTGTCCACTAGCTCTTCTAAACTCTTAATATGCGCATCACTCTTGGTAATCTGCTCATCTAGAAGATTGCTATGCTTAGTCGCCTCAGACAATTGTTGCGCCTGCTTCTGATTATCACTCTCTAGCTTAGCGAGTTGTTCAGTCAAAGTTTCAATTTCTGACTTTAATGACGCTGTCATATCTAAGCTTTTTAACGCTTTCACACTCGCTATAATCTTCTGAGATTGCTGACGCAACCCAACATCTCGGTAATCTTCATCATTAACCACTTGTGAAATGCTCAGCAACTGATTCTCTGCATTCAAAACCGATTGTTCGAACTTGTCGCCTTTTACACTCGCGAGCACTTTTACTTCATGAGCGACACTGCGCACGTGGTTCAACTCAAACTCCGCAGCGTGCACCGCATCTTCAATGATCGACTTTTCACGGGGACTGGCTTTTACTTGGCTTTCTGCCAAAGCAATTTGAGATGCTGCTTTAGCAAACGTCAGTGGAGCAACGTCATCAAAATCTTCATCTTCCAAGAACTCTAACTCGTCCTTCAATGGTTCGATGTATTTCTTATGTGCCACTTTAACTTCTAATAAGCGAGCATTATTAAGAAACTCCACCTGTGCTTCTTGAGCGTCTTCAAGCTCATCGACCAGCACATACTCAAACAACTCGCTGTATTCTGAATACAAGCGTTTGTAGCTAGAGGTAAACATGGTATCTGCGCCAAGGAACTTGAGGTAATCCATTTGCACAATCGAATCCGCTAGTACTCGGTCAGCCTTCTTCTTTAGCACTAATATCGAGTCATAATTTGATTTGATCAACGCAATTTTTTCATCAAAAGCTTCAGCGTAAGTCAGGCTCGAAAAAATTGAATAACTCTTGGTGAGCCGAGTTTCGTCTTTCAGTAAATCCGCATAAATGCTTTCAGCGTCGTCCCAAGCGTCTAATAGTTCATTGTAATTCTCTGGAGCATAGAGAGACAACTGAGCGTGGTCTTCAAGCTTAGCCTCCCATTCGGAGTAGACGCTTTGGACAGACTGAAATGAACGGACCTCGATTGTAGATTCGTTATTGTTGTTTGTGGTTTGGTTCGCGTCTGTCTGCTCTGAAGGTGTACTCTGACACCCTGCGATAGCAAATAGCATACTGATCATTAATGCTACTTTGTTCGCTCTCACTTATGCATATCCTTTTTATACAATATTCGCTCAATGCAAATTATTTCTAGTCACAATATATTACAACCACTTAGCAATAAACATCACTGATGATTTAAGTGGGTGCAAATCACCCAATATAACTAAAATAAACCCATCACTCGATGATTAATCAATCAATTTGGTATCACTTATCAATTCTCTTTATTTGCTATTGCCTGAGCCGTGAATGCGCACTAAGGTGAAGGTAGAGAACGTTATGAATATATAGGTTAATTATGAAGTACAACGCTGAAAACATTGCTGATTTAAACCTCCTTCTTCAATTTGATGTAAGTAGTGCCGCTACTGGAATTAAAGTTCATCAAGAGGCAGCTCAAGAAACTCAAGACGCTGTTAAGCGCCTATTCGAAAAGAACCTTTGTACTCAGCCAGACGGCGGTTACCTAACAGATGAAGGTATACAGATGGCAGAGCGCGCAGACAAACTACTTCGCGTACTAAACTAAAGCTCCATTGTTCTAGTAAAAACTCCACTCGCTTCGGCCGTGGAGTTTTTTCATTTTTGGCCAAAGGTTTGTTAGGCTTAATGTAAATTCGTCATTTGCAGTTGTGAGGAACACATGGCTTCTATATTTATTGTTGGTGCAGGCTGGGTTGGTGTGCCCTTATCTGAACATCTCGTCAAACATGGTAACCAGGTCGTCGTTACGAAGACCACCCGAGCGGGTGCAGACGCCATTGGTAACAAACGTATCCCATGTGAAGTTTTCAGCTTTGACTCATCGGAGCCTGAGCATACTATCGGCCAACTCTATTCACTGTTACTCGAAAATAATGCAGAGATCGTCATTGGTAGCTTCCCTCCCGGCTTTAGAAAAGGTGCGGGACAAGAATATGCTGAATACTGGCAACAGCTAACCAAAGCTTGTCAGAAAGCCAATGTCAAAAAGCTGATCATGGTTAGCTCGACTACGGTCTACCCGACCAAGCCAGGGATCTTATACGAGCAAGATGCCTCATTAGCGATTTCTACGTCGAGTGATGAACAAGCCAACTCATTTTCAGACAATGCACGAGTCATGCTACAAGCAGAACAGTGCATCATTGATTCCGGTATCGACTACACCATCCTTCGCTTCAGTGGGTTAATCGGCCCTAGCCGCCACCCCTCTAGGTTTGCAAGCAAATTGAAACAGGTCAGCACTCAAGCTCCTGCCAACATGCTTCATCTTGACGACGCGATTGGCGCGGTCAACTTCGCTATCAACCAACTGCACAACGAAGTGGTTAATGTTACGACCCCAAACACAGTGAGTAAGGCGGAATTTTATGCCGCTGCACTGAAAAGCGCCAACAGCAGTGAGCCACTGCCCCTCGTGGTCGATACACCAGACAAGCTGATCTCTTCGAAGAAGATTCTCGACTTAGGTTACTCGTTTAAATTCGATTCCACGCTGGACGCTCTTTATGACTAATCAATCCATAGCTAACCAAGACATAGCTAAGCAATCTGTAACAAATAACTCAAGGATTAAGCTACATCGTTCGATCGACACCCTTTGGAACTTCATGTCTATGGGTCACAAGGTTACGCCTTCAGATTGCATCTTTGTGCTGTGCAGTAATGATACCCGTGTCGCTGAATACGCTGCCGAGCTCTATCACCAAGGTGTGGCGCCTTATATCGTATTTTCTGGCGGTGTGGGGCGCTTTACAGAAGGGAGCTTTGAGCGTTCAGAAGCCGAAACATTCGCGGCTATTGCACGAGATGCTCGCGTGCCAGACTCTGACATTATCATTGAGAAACACGCAACCAATACTGGGGAGAATGTACGATTCACCCACAAATTGCTTATTGAGCGTGGGCTGTCACCGAAAAGACTGACCTTAGTACAGAAGCCCTTTATGGAGAAACGTACCTACGCCACGTTTAGTAAACAATGGCCTGAAGAGAGTGTAGAAATAACCGTGACTTCACAATGGCAAAATTGGGATGATTACTTTAACGAAGAGTTGCCGTTAGACATGGTGTTGGGCGCATTGATTGCTGATTACGAGCGAATCAAATTCTACCCAGCCCAAGGCTTTCAAATTGAGATGCCAATCCCCGATGACGTTGATCATGCCTATCAAGCATTGAAGCAGCTCGGCTTCGAATAAATCAAAAGCTCCATTTCGAATAAAGCAAAGGCGCGACTTGGAATAAAGTAAAAACACAGGCTCAATAAACAAAAACGGTGACACTTGGTCACCGTTTTTCGTTTTAGCAAGCTGAACTATGAGATCGGTTTATTTACCTAACGCTTCTTTATAGTGCAGACGGCAAGCAGAAACATACTGATCATTACCGCCAATAGCCACTTGGTCACCTTCAGCAATCGCCACACCGTGCTCGTCGGTACGGATCACCATATTAGCTTTACGGCCACAGTGACAAATGGTTTTAAGCTCAACCAGTTTATCTGCCCAAGATAATAAGTAACGACTACCTTCAAACAGTTCACCCAAGAAATCGGTACGTAAACCATAGCAAAGTACAGGGATATGCAGTTTATCGACCACTTCTGTTAACTGGTACACCTGCTCTTTCGACAAGAACTGACACTCATCAATCAAAACACAATGACGCTTTTCTTCTTCATTGAGTTTTTGGATAGCGTCAAACATATTGGTGTCATTTTTAAAAAGTTGAGCTTCAGATTGCAAACCAATTCGAGAGCTAACTTTACCGATACCATAACGATCATCCAATGCAGCCGTAAAGATCACTGGCGTCATGCCACGCTCTTGGTAGTTGAATGAAGACTGAAGAAGTGTTGTTGATTTACCCGCATTCATTGCCGAGTAATAAAAATACATCTGAGCCACAGAAATATTCCTGTTAATTAAAAGTTGAAGATAAAAAGGTGATATTAGAGAATTTTTGCTAGAAAAAAGGGCTGAAAATCAGCCCTTTTTATAATATTTACTTACGACGCCAAGTCGTACCTTCTGGACCATCTTCCAGAACAATACCCAACTCGTTTAGCTTGTCACGTGCAAGGTCAGCATTCGCCCAATCTTTCGAAGCACGAGAGTCGTTACGCAGTTTGATCAACGCTTCGATTTCAGCCACTTCGTCATCGTTGCCTGCCGCATCACCTTGCAAGAAAGCCTCTGGGTCTTGATGAAGAATACCGATGATGTCTGCCAGTTCACGCATCAATGCACCTAGTGCACTTGCTTTTTCGACGCTTTCAGTTTTGATGCGGTTGATTTCACGAGCCATTTCAAACAGTACTGAATAAGCTTCTGGAGTGTTGAAATCATCGTTCATCGCTGTAGAGAAACGAGTCACGTACTCTTCACCACCAGCCGGAGCTGCTGTAACGTCTAGGCCACGAAGTGATGTGTAGAGACGCTCAAGTGATGCACGAGCTTGGGTTAGGTTATCTTCACTGTAGTTCAGTTGGCTACGGTAGTGACCAGACATTAGGAAGTAACGTACTGTTTCTGCATCGTAATGCTGAAGTACGTCACGGATCGTGAAGAAGTTACCCAGTGACTTAGACATTTTTTCTCTGTCTACCATCACCATGCCACTGTGCATCCAAGTATTCACATACTGGGTGCCGTGTGCGCAGCAAGATTGTGCGATTTCGTTCTCGTGGTGCGGGAACTGTAGATCTGAACCGCCACCGTGGATATCGAAGTGATTGCCAAGAATAGAAGAGTTCATTGCTGAACACTCGATGTGCCAACCCGGACGACCTGGACCCCATGGTGATTCCCACGTAGGTTCACCTAGCTTAGACATCTTCCAAAGAACGAAATCTAACGGGCTACGTTTTGCAGAATCAACATCAACACGAGCACCCGCTTGAAGCTGATCAAGGTCTTGCTTGGAAAGCTTACCGTATTCGTCAAATTTCTTAACTTCGAACATCACGTCGCCGTTGCTTGCAACATAAGCAAAACCACGCTCAATTAACTTTTCAACAAGCTCAACGATTTCAGTGATGAATTCAGTCGCACGAGGCTCAACATCAGGGCGCTTCATGTTCAATGCATCGAAGTCCGCGTGCATTTCCCCGATCAGGCGCTCAGTCAGAGAATCACAAGACTCACCGTTTTCATTAGCGCGCTTGATGATTTTATCATCGATATCAGTGATGTTACGAACGAAGTTCAAATCGTAACCAAGGTAACGAAGGTAACGAGTTACTACATCGAAAGAAACAAACGTGCGGCCATGACCAATGTGACAGAGATCGTATATGGTTACCCCACAGACATACATGCCGACTTTGCCAGCTGTAATTGGTTTGAATTCCTCTTTCTGTCTTGTGAGTGTGTTATAAATTTTCAGCATGATCTCTATCTATATTTGTGTATTAATCAAAATAAGAGGTCAAGTATATCAATTCATGCGTTATTAGGTAATCCCCCAAAGCAGTAATTACCTCAAACAACCAAGTTAAGTTAATGATTTGGTGATTTGAAAGTCCGCCAACATGCGCTAGAATTCGAACTTCATATTAAAAAGACAGTAAGGTAACAATCATGATCATCCTTCACACAAATTTTGGTGACATCAAAGTTCAACTTAACGAAGAAAAAGCACCAGAAACAAGCGCAAACTTCCTACAGTATTGCCGTGACGGTTTTTACGACAACACGCTATTCCACCGTGTTATCGATGGTTTCATGGTTCAAGGCGGCGGCATGACTTCTGGCCTTAAAGAAAAAACAACTCGTGCAACTATCAAGAACGAAGCAAACAACGGCCTAGCGAACAAAGTTGGTACGCTAGCAATGGCTCGTACTATGGAACCGCATTCAGCGAGCTCTCAGTTCTTCATCAACGTTAACGACAACTCTTTCCTAAACTTCCGTAGCGAAAGCCTAGACGGTTGGGGCTACTGTGTATTCGCAGAAGTTGTTGAAGGCATGGACATCGTAAACAAGATCAAAGGTGTTAGCACTGGTTCTATGGGTATGCACCAAGATGTACCTCTAGAAGAAGTGATCATCACTGGTACTACAATCGAAGCTTAATCACTTGCTTTCGGTTAGGGCGTATTGACCTTTTGAGCTGATTTTTGCAGCGAGTTGCTGGGGATTTATACAAGGCAGAGGCTTTGATGTGTAGCTAGCCTACATGAGAAGCCGATAACGTAGTAGAAATGACCAGCAAACGCTGCCCAAAGGGTTCGGCTAAAAGCGTTCTACTCTTTGTTGAGGGAAATTTGCTTAGAATGACTAGGCTTCCTATCCCTCGCCTCGATTAAAACGCTTTTATCTCGAACAAAATTTAACCGCCAAAGGTCAACACGCCCTAGTATTAATAATTGATGAGCCGATAAAATCAGGATATAGGGAGCGAATCGCTCCCTTTTTTTAGATCTATGAAAACATATTTTATATCAGACCTGCACCTTACTCCTTCACGACAAGATATCACTGACTGCTTCTTAACCTTTATGAAGAAAGAAGCCGTAGAAGCGGATGCACTTTACGTATTAGGCGACCTTTTCGAATTCTGGATTGGTGACGACGATAAGAGTGAGTTCGCGACTTCTATCCGCCAAGCGTTTATCGACTTAGTGAAAACGGGCGTACCTTGCTACTTCACACAAGGTAACCGTGACTTTTTAGTTGGTAAAAAATTTGCCAAGCAAACGGGTGTGCAACTTCTAGATGAAGTATCAACGATCGATATCTACGGGCAAAAAGCGGTGGTGTTGCATGGTGATACCCTGTGTACCGAAGATGTAAAATACCTCGCCTTCCGCGAAAAAGTGCATCAACCATGGCTGCAATGGGTCTTCAACAGAATTCCATTTTTCATCAAGAAGAAAATTGTCTCGAAGGTTCAATCTGACATCAAAGATGACAAGCAGACCAAATCTCTCGACATCATGGATGTGACACAACAAGAAGTGGAAGATGTGATGGAACGAAACAGCGTCGATCTTATGATCCACGGCCATACTCATCGCCCTAACATTCACACCTTCAATGCTAATAATTGCACTAAAACTCGTATCGTATTGGGTGATTGGTATACGCAAGGTTCAGTGCTGGTGTTCACTCCGCAAAGTTTTGAACTACAGAATCGAGAGTTTAGCAACCGCTTTTAACATCACTATTAAACTTTCACTTTGATTATTATTATCGGTCAGACTTTCATAGAAAGTGTATGGTAATTTCTACTGAATTAGCTATTATCTCTCTACCAGAAATAAACAGAACACAGTACCAAGTTGAAATATTCATACGTAGCGCGTCAACCAATACTCGATACAGACAAGAAAACCATAGGTTACGAGTTGCTATTCAGGGATGGTCCTAAGAACACTTTCCCTGAAGTAGAGCCGGAGCTCGCTACTAGCCGTTTGCTTTCCGATCACTTTTTATCAACTCACTATAATACGTTGGGTGATAAATTGGGGTTCGTGAACTTCCCTTATGCAAGCCTAATCAACTTAGTCCCGACTCTGTTCCCCAAAGAAAGCCTCGTTGTTGAGGTTCTTGAAGACTGCGAACCAACAGACGAACTACTTGAAGCAATAAAAGCTATCTATGATGCGGGTTACACCATCGCGTTAGACGACTTTGTACCAAGCAAAGCATGGAAGCGCTTTTTACCGTACGTTTCAATTATCAAGTTTGATATCCGTTTGATCTCAATCGCGAAAGCTTCGATGTTCATGAACTCTCTCAAAGGGTTGGATATTAAGTTCCTCGCAGAAAAGGTCGAGACTTACGATGAGTATCAAGAAGCAAATCGAGCAGGCTTCACCTACTTCCAAGGTTATTTCTTCAGCAAGCCGGAAATGATTCAAACTCGCGCTCTCAACCCTGCGTTCTTGACGATTGTTCAGCTGTTAAAAGAGATTGCGCACGACCCTATCGACTTTGGTGAAGTAGAACGTTTAATTACGTTAGATGTGACGCTTTCTTATAAAGTACTTGCGTATGTAAACTCCGCAGGTGGCTCAGCAACGACCATTCGTTCATTTCGCCAAGCGCTTATTTTCCTTGGCGAGCAAAAACTGCGTAAGTTCGTTTCACTAGTAGCAATTGCCTCTGCGAAAGAAGATAAACCCGATTCACTCTATGGTTTAGCGGTACTGCGCGCTCGTCAGTGTGAACTCTTAGTAGAAAAGATGAATGTAAAGGTAGAACCCGGACAAGCCTTTTTAACCGGTATGTTCTCTCTACTTGATTCACTCTTTGACCAACCGTTACAGCAAGTCTTGGACTCAGTACCAATCGATGAAGAGATCAAGCAAGCTCTGATTCAACGAAAAGGTGTCTTAGGCGCCATTATGGCAATGGTCATTGCCTATGAACAAGCTCGTTGGGACGAAGCAACGCGCATCCGTAAACTTCTCAAGCTAAGTGAAGCGGAACTCGGTCAAGCTTATGATGAAGCCACTACTTGGGCTCAAGAGCTATTATCACCTTCGTTGAAATAGTACATCTCACATTGCTGCTTCAATAGAAACTAAGCTTTGGTGAGCGATCGTTTCTTGGTAAACTCCAACGCATTCATATATGGCCTCTTAATAGAGGCCATTTTTACAGGATCTGACTATGTCTTTATGCCCATGCGGTAGCAAAAATACTTACCAACAATGTTGCGAATCAGCACACCTTAACCACAGTACAGTTGAAACACCCGAGCAATTGATGCGCTCACGTTATTCTGCACATGTACTTGGTTTGGTTGATTATGTGGTTGCTACTTACCACCCGACTTGTAATGCAGAAGCGCAGAGAGAAGGTATTGCTGAATCCATAGATAGTGATTGGGCGGGTTTAGAAGTCATCGATACTGCCGCAGGTTCACATGAGAACGAAGGCTTTGTTGAGTTTAAAGCTTACTTCAACGACGGGGCTGAGCAGTTCTGTATGCAAGAACGTTCTCGCTTTGTTCGTGAAGACGGTATTTGGTATTACATTGATGGCACCTTCCCTGAGCAAGAAGATGAACAAAAAGAACAAGAAGAGCCAGAAATTGACCCGCGTCTAAACCAAACGGTTGAAAGCTTTAAAATCGGCCGCAATGACCCATGTATCTGTGGCAGCGGAAAGAAATATAAGAAGTGCTGCGGGTAAGTCAAAAAATTAGAATGTTTGATTAAGTAAAGAGATTCCTGATGTCGCTTAGGCTCCTCGGAATGACGTAAAGTCAGAGTTTAGCAAAGTGACGTAGGGCTTGGAAATCTTGAAATCTTGAAATCTTGAAATCTTGAAATCTTGAAATCTTGAAATCTTGAAAAATAAAAAGCTAAAAAGCCCCGTAAACATAATTGTTTACGGGGCTTTTATCTATCTGTTACGTGGTTTTATTCATCCAAAAAGAGCTTACTTATGGCGCTCTTTTAGTTTGTTCACCACATCGTTCATCGATAAGCCTTGGTCTTGTAAAAGAACCATCAAGTGATAAATCAAGTCTGCTGATTCACACACTAATTCCGCCTTATCGCCCGACGTCGCCGCAAGCGCGACTTCAACGCCTTCTTCGCCCACTTTTTGCGAAATACGCTTGGTGCCACGGGCATATAAACTGGCAGTATAAGAAGACTCAGGGTCTGCGTCCTTGCGGGCAGCCAGTAGCTGCTCAAGCTGATGAAGCCACACCATCTGTGTTTCTTCTTGCTTGTCTCCATCCCAACACGTTGTTGTACCTGTGTGGCACGTTGGGCCAATGGGATTAACCTTAACCAGCAAGGTATCGTTGTCACAATCCAATGACATGTTTTGCAGTTGCAATACGTTACCCGACGTTTCACCTTTGGTCCAAAGACGTTCTTTAGTGCGAGAGAAAAACGTCACTTGGCCAGTTTCACCTGTTTTCTCGAGCGCTGCGGGGTTCATGTATCCCATCATCAGCACTTGGCTCGATTGGTAATCTTGAACAATAGCTGGCACTAAGCCATCTACTTTTTCCCAATCAATACGCTCTGACAATGCGCCTACTTCTGTTTTTGATAAGCTTACGGGTTCAAAACTCATAGTCGCACCTCTACATCTTGTTGTTTCAAATACTGTTTAAGTTCACCAATATTGATGACTTGCTTGTGGAATACCGAAGCCGCAAGTGCTCCGTCCACGTTGGTCTTTTTATAGGCTTCAGCAAAGTGCTCCATCGCACCAGCGCCACCTGATGCAATCAGGGGTACATTACACACTGAACGTACCATGTTTAACTGATCGATATCATAGCCGTTGCGAACGCCATCTTGGTTCATCATGTTTAACACGATCTCACCTGCACCACGTTTCTGTACTTCCTGCACCCAATCTTTGGTTTCCCACTTGGTTGCTTTGGTACGCGCTTCATCGCCTGTGAATTGGTAAACCTGATATTTACCCGTCTCTTTATCGAAGTATGAATCGATACCGACAACGATACACTGCACGCCAAACTTATCAGCTAGGTCAGTGATCAGCTGTGGGTTAGCCAATGCAGGCGAGTTGATGGATACTTTATCTGCACCAAACTCAAGAATACGCGCTGCATCTTCCGCGGACTTAATACCACCAGCCACACAGAAAGGAATATCAATCACTTCTGCTACGCGTTTCACCCAGCTTTTATCGACCACACGGCCATCACTTGATGCGGTAATATCGTAAAATACTAATTCATCAGCGCCCTCTTCTGCGTAGCGTTGTGCTAGCGGAACGATGTCACCAATAATTTCGTGATTACGGAATTGAACGCCCTTAACCACTTGCCCATCACGGACATCCAAACAAGGGATTATTCGCTTTGCCAACATGCAAATGCCTCCTCTGCGGTGAACTTGCCATCAAGCAGTGCACGACCAACAATCACACCCGCAACGCCGCTGCCTTTCAGTGCTTCGATATCAGCTAGGCTGCCAATGCCACCCGATGATTGGAATTGCACTTGTGGGTACTGTTTACAGAGATCAACATAGAGCTCTACGTTTGACCCTTCTAGCGTGCCATCACGTGAAATATCTGTACACAGAACGTGTTTAAGGCCAACCGTGAGGTAATCTTCAATTAGCGCTTCAATGGTCACGCCTGAATCTTCTTGCCAACCTGAAATCGCCACTTTACGTGTGCCGCTTTCGTCAATGTTGATGTCCAGAGCCAGCACGATTTTTTCCGCGCCGTACTTCTCCATCCAACCTTTAACCAATTCTGGTTGCTTAACTGCTGTAGAACCAACCACAACGCGCTGTGCGCCAGCTTCTAGCAGGTCAACGACATCTTGTTCATTACGAACGCCACCACCAATCTGGATGTTCGCAGGCGTGCTAGCAAGTAGCTTAGCAATCAAGTCTAACTGACGAGCAGTGGTATCTTTTGCACCTGTTAAGTCAACAAGGTGAAGCCAGCCAGCGCCAGCTTGGTGATACAGGTTGAACTGCTCTGCTGGATCGACTTTGTATTCTGTTACTTGCCCGTAGTCCCCTTGAAATAAGCGAACTACTTGGCCTTCAATTAAATCTAACGCGGGAATAATCATTTACATTCCTTATCTGGCAACGGTAGCCGCTGCCTAATCCTTATTACAATTCCAAGAAGTTCTGAATCAGCTTAGAGCCAGCTTTTGACGAACGTTCTGGGTGGAACTGAACACCATAATAGTTGCCACTTTGCACTGCGGCAGTAAACGGATTGCCGTAATCACATTGTGCGATTGTGTAGTCACCCACTGGCATTGCGAAGCTGTGTACAAAGTAGAAGTACTCGCCCTCTTCAATATCTTTGAATAGAGGGTGGTTAGGTGTCGCGGTTACTGTGTTCCAACCCATGTGTGGTAATGGCAAATCACCCGTTTCAAGTAAACGAACTTCGCCATCACACAATCCTAGGCATTCAACTAACTCGTCAGCTTTTTGGCCTTTCTCTTGAGACAGTTTGCCTAACAGTTGCATACCTAAACAGATACCCAGCAGAGGCTTCTCTACTTGTTTCACAAGGCTAACAAGGTCACGCTCTTGCAAGTTCTTCATTGCCTCACTTGCTGTACCTACACCGGGTAGGAACAGCTTGTCCGCAGCAAGAACAACTTTTGGTTCTTTTGAAATTTCAACGGCATAGCCCAGGCGTTCAATAGCAAACTTCACTGAGGAAACGTTGGCACAACCAGTATCAATAATAACGACTTTTTGATCTTTCATTGTTTTTCCTTGCTAACGTTAGCCTTACAGAACGCCTTTGCTGCTTGGTAACTCGTTACCTTCAACTTTGATTGCTTGGCGGAGAGTACGGCCAAACGCTTTGAACAGACTCTCAATAATGTGGTGATCATTATTACCAGCTGAAGAAAGGTGCAATGTACAAGCCAATGTATCGGTTAGAGAGCGGAAGAAGTGAACCACCATCTCCGTAGAAAGGTCACCCACTTGCTCGCGGCTAAACTTAGCATCAAATTTTAGGTACGGACGACCAGATAGGTCTAACGCACACTGAGCTAAACACTCATCCATAGGCAAGCTGAAACCGAAACGGCCGATACCACGTTTGTCGCCTAATGCATCTTTAAGTGCTTGGCCTAAAGCAAGAGCGGTGTCTTCGATTGTGTGGTGATCATCAATGTGTAGGTCGCCCTTCACAGTCAGGTTCATTTGGAAACCGCCGTGTGTCGCGATTTGATCAAGCATGTGATCGAAGAAACCCATGCCAGTATCGATCTTGTTACCACCGGTTTCATCAAGGTTTACGGCTACCTTAATATCGGTTTCTTTGGTCGTACGAACCACTTCAGCAACACGCGCATTAACCGTTAGATCTTTAACGATTTGTGGCCAGTTGAGTGTGCCTTCCGTTTCTGCATCCGGGCCGTATTGGATACCACGAATTGCCATGTTCTCAGCAAGCTGAAGATCCGTCATTCGATCGCCAATGACAACAGAGTGTTGGAAGTCGACTTTGCCGCCTTGTAGGTATTCTTTAACCATACCCAGTTTTGGTTTACGGCAAGAACAGTTGTCTTCGTCAAAGTGAGGGCAAATAAGCACATCGTCAAACTTAACGCCTTGAGACTCAAAGAACTCCATCATCATATTGTGTGGAGCATCGAACTCTTCTTGTGGGTAGCTATCCGTACCGAGACCATCTTGGTTAGTCACCATGACTAAACGGTAACCCGCATCTTGCAATGCCAGTAGGCTAGGGATCACTAGCGGTTCGAATTTTAGTTTGTCTAAACGGTCTACTTGAAAGTCGACTGGCGGCTCAACAATTAAGGTGCCATCACGGTCTATAAAAAGTATTTTCTGTTGTTTACTCACTTGAACTTCCTTTTAATTTTAAATCTGCTGGCCTAGCTAAAATCAAACGCTAACCCAAAATATTGGTTTCATTTGCCAGTCTGTTTTTAATCAACTCAGACTGACAAATGTTATTAATGGTAAGCCTTTCGTTACTGAAAAAAGTTACGAATGAATCCAAGTGTCTTTTCGCACTCTTCGCGGTTACCAATACTAATACGAACACAGTCTTCAATTGGCGAATTACGCAAGATGATGCCCGTGTCCCATGCCGCTTTGAACAACTCATCGCCGTTCGGGAATTTAACCAGCAGGTAGTTACCCCAACCATCAAATACCGTCACTTGAGGCATACCCAACAAACCAGCTTGCAAATACGCTCGGTTAGCACTTAAGTCCAAAACTTGGAACTTCGCTCGCGCAAGCCCTTGTTCAGAAAGCGCTTGAACGGCAATATCAGCAACTGGAATTGGAACTGGGTAAGGCGCAATCACTTTCAACAGTACATCGATAAGCGCTTTGTTCGCCAGCGTAAAGCCACAACGTAAACCCGCCAGAGCAAAAGCTTTCGACAAGGTACGCAGAATCGCAAGGTTCGGGTATTGCTCAAGCAAGTCGACCGTTGACGCTTCTGGACAGAAATCGATATACGCTTCATCCATCACCACAATCGCTTTGTCTTGCGTCATTTCAAGCAGTTTGATGATGTCTTTGCGATCAACCAAGTTACCCGTTGGGTTGTTTGGGCTACAAACAAACACTACTTTTACGTTGTCTAGTTGAGCTTCAATAGCAGGAAGATCCAATTGCCATTCAGCCGTTAAAGGCACAACCTTGCGCTCAACACCAATCGTCTCGGCACTGATGGCGTACATACCGTAAGTCGGAGGGCAGTACAGAATCGAATCTTCGTTCGGCTCGCAGAAAGCTCGAATCAAAAGTTCGATACCTTCGTCAGCGCCACGAGTGGTCAGCGTTTGCTCTGATTTCACGCCTGCATATTGAGCGTAAGCATCGATCAGCTCTTTAGGCTGGCACTCGCTGTAGCGGTTAAGACGAGACAAGTTTAGGTTGTACTCGTTATCAAACGGAGACTCGTTAGCGTTTAGCCACACATCTCCGCTGCCACCAATGCGTCTTGCAGACAAGTAAGGTGTAAGAGCCTGAACTTGTTTTCTTGCTAACTTTTCCATGCCCTACCCTTATTTCGCTTGATTTAACTTTTCAATTCGGATGGTCACAGCACGTTTGTGCGCATCCAAACCTTCGGCTTCCGCCATTGTGACTACCGTTGGCGCTAGACTTTTCAAGCCATCAGCCGTTAACTCTTGTACCGTCATACGCTTAGAGAAATCAGCCAAACCTAGACTTGAATAGGTTTTGGTATAGCCGTAAGTAGGAAGAACATGATTTGTACCTGATGCGTAGTCACCTGCAGATTCTGGAGACCAGTCACCAAGGAAGATTGAACCTGCATTGTCTAGTAACGGCAGCAATTCACGTGGATTCTTGGTCTGAACAATCAAGTGCTCTGGACCGTAGAAGTTAGAAATCGCAATCGCTTGAGTGATCGATTCAGCAATGATGATTAGGCTTGAAGCCAATGCTTGCTGAGCGATGTTCGCACGAGACAGTTCTTTCAGTTGCTTCTGAACCGCATCGGTTACTTGGTCGGCAATAACTGGCGATGGTGTTACTAATACAACCTGTGAATCTGGGCCATGTTCAGCTTGGCTCAGTAGATCAGCAGCAATGAAGTCAGCATCCGCTGTTTCGTCTGCAATCACCATCACCTCCGATGGACCTGCCGGCATATCAATCGCAGAACCACGGAAGTCATTGCTTACTTGGCGCTTAGCTTCCGTTACGTACGCATTTCCAGGACCGAAAATTTTATCTACTTTAGAGACACTCTCCGTACCGTAAGCCATCGCCGCAACAGCTTGAGCACCACCTACATTGTAAACCTCATCGATTTTACAAAGATTAGCGACATACAAGATTTCATCCGCGATTGGCGGAGGTGAACAAAGCACAACCTTGCGGCAACCCGCGATTTGTGCGGGTACACCTAACATAAGAACCGTTGACGGAAGTGGCGCGCTGCCACCCGGAATATAAAGGCCAACAGTATTAATAGCGCGTGTCACTTGCTCACACACAACGCCTGGTTGTGTTTCAACCTTAATTGGCTGCGGCTTCTGAGCTTCGTGAAACTTAGCAATATTGCTATAAGCTTGCTCTAACGCTTGCTTCATTTCTGGTGTTAAACGAGCACATGCCTCTTCAATCTCAGTCGAGCTGACTCGAATGGATTCTGGAGTCACACGATCGAACTTTTCAGTCAGTTCTTTAAGTGCGGCATCGCCTTCATTTCGTACTTTTGCAATAACATCAGAAACAGTCGCTGTGATGTTTGCACCTTCAGTAATAGCTGGACGCTCTAGTACCGAGTCTTGCTGTGATTCACTTAAAGATTGCCAAACAACGGTTCTCATCGTCACTACCCCATCATTTTTTCGATTGGTAATACTAGAATCGAGCTTGCACCCAACTCTTTCAGCTGTTCCATAGTTTCCCAGAACAAGTTCTCAGTACTTACAAGGTGAACGGCAACTTTGTCTTTGTCTGTTGATAGTGGAAGAACAGTAGGATCTTCAGCGCCAGGCAATAATGCTTTGATTTGCTCTAGCTGAGATGTTGGAGCGTGAAGCATGATGTACTTCGACTCTTTCGCTTGCTGAACACCTTGCATACGAGTCAGTAGTTTTTCAATTAATGCTTCTTTGTCTGCATCAAATTCGCCAGTGCGTTGAATTAACGTTGCTTTAGATTGGAAGATAGCTTCTGCTTCTTTTAAGCCATTCGCTTCTAGCGTAGCGCCTGTAGAAACTAAATCGGCGATAGCGTCTGCTAGGCCTGCGCGAGGCGCAACTTCAACCGAACCCGTTAGCATACAAGCGCTGAATTCAACACCCTGCTCGTCCATGTAGGCTTTCAGTAGTTGTGGGTAAGTTGTCGCAATACGTTTACCCGCTAGATCTTGTGGGCCGTTGTATTCTTCGTCTTTGTTAATCGCGATAGAAAGACGGCAACCACCGAAGTCTAAACGACGTAGTGTGCGAAACTCTGATGGCTCTTTTAAAGCAACACGGTCTAGGCGAACTTCTTCTAGTTCATTTTCACCGATGAAACCAAGGTCAACCACACCATCCATGATAAGACCTGGGATGTCGTCATCACGAACTAATAACAAGTCGATTGGCATATTTAGTGAATGAACAACTAAGCGCTCACCCATGATGTTAAATTTAACACCACATTTTTTAAGTAGATCTTGGCACTCTTTACTTAAGCGACCTTTCTTTTGAATTGCGATTCTTAGGCGTTGTGTCTGCATTGCTGTATCCCTGTGCAAATATTTGAATTTATTGATTATTTAAAAGTGCTAAAACTAAAAAACCCTCGGAAGACTTTGTCGTCCCGAGGGTTTAAATCTAAATTCTTTGACTTAACCTCCGGGAGAATTCTTGCTCCCGGGTATACGTAAATCTCCCCGAAAGACTAGATAGGGTGATGATGGTGATGAATGTTCATTACTAATTTACGCATACTTATCGGCTCTTAGGTTGTTTGCTGTCTTGTCTCCACACTAACTAAGCTGACACCCTTTTTCAACCATTTATTCGAACTTTTTTCACGAAATTTAAAATTAAATTAACGAGCACAAAAAAAGGGAGGCAAACGCCTCCCTTTTCATTATTCAATCAAGTGATGATTAGCTTTTGCACGTCGACATTTTACAACGTGAGAAATAAGCCAATGCAAAACATACTGCCACAAACGTTAGAGACGCTGCGCCGAACGCGATGCCAGTTGATGATGTCATACCTAGAGTGATGAAGCCGATACACGATACGAACGCCACAGACAGCGCATAAGGAAGCTGAGTCGACACGTGGTCAATGTGGTTACAACGAGCACCTGTAGAAGACAGAATCGTTGTGTCAGAGATTGGAGAACAGTGGTCACCAAATACAGAACCAGCAAGAACCGCACTTAACATCGGTAGAATCAGCGCGATGTCAGAAGCTGCAGCCATGTCACCCGCGATAGGTAGCATGATACCGAACGTACCCCATGATGTACCTGTCGAGAACGCCATTAGGCCAGCAAGAAGGAACAAAATAACGGGTAGCCAGTGGTAATCAATATTGCCAGTTGCTAGAGATGATAGGTACGAACCTGTTTTCATGTCACCGATGACAGAACCGATAGTCCAAGCGAACACAAGAATCAGGATAGCGCCAAACATAGAGCTAGCACCGATCCACATTGTTCTTGCGATATCAGACATTGGTAGCTTTTGCTTAAACACTGTCGCTAGCGCAACAAGCAGACCTAAAACACCACCGTAAACAAGAGACTTGCCTACATCTGTATTTTCGAACGCACCAAGCAGGTTGAATGCTTGACCGTCAGCAGTAAGCGCTTGACCACCGGTGTAAAGCATTGCTGCTACCGTCGCTACGATTAACGATACGATTGGCATAACGAGATCAGAAACAGAACCGTTTTCGCTCTCTTGAATGTCTAGCTCTTCGTTTAGATCGTGAGCTTGCTTTTGATCGTTGTCGCCTTCGAAGCCACGGCCTTGAGATGCTTCGATCTCATGTTCACGCATCTTACCAACGTCTAGACCGAACCATGCAACGGCAAATACCATTAATAGTGCGAACACAGCGTAGAAGTTCATTGGGATAAGACGAACGTAAGCACCCAGTGCAGAATACTCTGTCACACCGTGTGTCACTAGGATGCCACCAATAATAGTGATGATGTAAGCACCCCAGCTAGAAGCCGGCATAATCACACACATTGGAGCAGCGGTAGAATCTAGAATATAAGCTAGCTTAGCGCGAGATACGTAGAAGCGGTCTGTTACAGGGCGAGAGATAGCACCTACCGCTAAGCTGTTGAAGTAATCATCGACAAAGATGAATACGCCTAAGAAGGCAGCAAGTAGTTTTGAACCACGTTTGCTCTTCACACGAGACTGTGCCCATTCAGCGAATGCGCGAGTACCACCAGATAGTGTGAGTAATGCAGTTGTCATTCCGAGAATAATTAGGAATGCGATGATGCTCATGTTCCAAGTGTTAATGCCACCATCTTCGATGAAAACACCAGATGCTTTAGTGAACACGTAACTAGCTGCGTTACCTACTGAGTAGTCAGCAAGTAGAATCGCACCCATAAAAATACCAACACCTAAGGAAACCAATACACGGCGGGTAACAATTGCTAGAGTCAATGCAACCAAAGGAGGAAGCAGCGATAAAGGCGATGTTGCAAAATCTATTAAATTCATGATCTTCAAAAACCAGTTTTTTATTTGGCTAGAGATCTACTGCAGACAAACTTGATACGACTTATCAAGCTCATGTTGAACTAAGCGAAAGGGAAGTGAACACTTCACCCAACCCTACAGTAGCGCTCCATAGTTTAAAATTAAGACTATGGCAGTGTTGTACCTATTGAGCACAACCCCAGCAAATTGCTTAGATATACAATTTACTTCGGCAATTAGACCTTTCATTCCCGCTCATTGGCATCACCCCAACGAAAACTACTTTTTATAATTGCGCCTCTACGTGCGATAACATTATTAACTGTGTAAACCAGAGTTTAACAACAAATTAACCAAAGCATCGCATCAGGTAGCCGCAATTGTACCCATCAAGAGCAACAATGCAACATATCATTCCGACAAAAATGTCTTTTTGTTAATGAACTAATCAATAAAAAAATAGTCTACATATAACAATTACTCCACCAGTCACATATCGATTTTTAAGATAATCTTAATAATTATTATAAATTCATCAAAAGTGAGTCGTTTCTTTTTCAACTATTCATCTCACTTTTATATTTAAATAACCAATACAAGAAATACTATTTGTTTTATTCCTAGGCTCTGTTTATTATTAGGAGGATTATTTAGTTTACCTTGATGGGAAATATCATGTCTGAATTAACAAAAACACTATTAAATATCCGCAGCCTTCGTGCGTTCTCACGTGAATTAACTCTTGAGCAACTTGAAGAAGCGCTAGACAAGCTGACTATTGTTGTACAAGAGCGTCAAGAGTCTGAAGCTGAAGAACGTGCTGCTAAAGCAGAGCAAGAAGCTAAGCTTTCTGCTATTGCTGAACAAATTGCAAAAGACGGAATTGATGTTGCAGATCTTATTGCTGCACTTTCTGGTGAAGCAAAATCTAAAACAACTAAAGCTAAACGTGCTCCTCGCCCAGCGAAATACAAATACGTAGACGCAAACGGCGACGAGAAAACTTGGACAGGTCAAGGCCGTACGCCTTCAGCTATCCAAGAACAACTAGATGCTGGTAAATCTCTAGAAGAGTTTGCTCTTTAAGGCATCGTGTTTGCTAAGTGAATAATCAATAAAACACTAAGCAATAGAATTAATATTAAGTCGACTAAAGTATTATTTACGGCTTCAATATATTCAGAAACAAAAAAGGCTCCTTTCGGAGCCTTTTTTATATTTCACTATTAGAAATATAAATGAAAAAGATAAAAATATCTTATCTTTCCCAGTATGCTTCTTCTAGACTATCTTCTCTTTCAGGAAGGCCGCGAGACAAGCGAGGAGAGTGCTGAACCAACACTTCATAACTTGCACGGTTTGAATATTTACAAACTTGTGAGAAAGATGAATACGTTAAAAATGCATGTTGGTGCTTGCTAGAATTCGGTACATTTTCTTTATGATATTTATTTGCTGCCATATCATGTAATAAAGCCGACAGCGCCGCATCCCCTGCACCATTGGTATTCTTGATCTTTTCTGGACCACCCATGTAAGGGGCGATATGCGAATAGATTTTCGTTGGGTTGTCACATAACTCTTTATGTGCAGGACGGCTAAACTCATAGCGGTTAAATTCTGCAATCGAGCCTGGTAACAACGGCAATGAAGTTTCACGCTTCACCGCGTCTTCAGTATAACCCGCCATGAATAAGCCAACAGGGCCTGCCGTACATAGAACTAAGTCTACCCACTCTAGTGCTTTGTCTGAAGCAGCAAGAGGATCGCTTTCTCCGGTTAAGGCTTCAGCTTCGTCTTCATTCATTGCAACAACGGTGACGTGCTGTTCAAGGAAATCTTTCCAGAACTCTGGATCATCTTGAATAACGAACTTAGTACCAAGAGTTAAAACAACAGGCACATCGTATTTCTTCGCGTATTCGATCGCTTTCATTGTTGCTTCAGGCATAGGGTCACCTGGTTTACAACGAACTAAATACGCCGTTAACACTAAAGCAGAAGCACTTTTGAAAATTTTCTCAGGAATGCTTTCTGGTTTTAATTGGTTCATTTGTCCTTCGCTAATTGCGAAAGTACGTTCACCATCTTCTGTAATTAATGCAAAGCAGCGACCAATTGCGCCATCTACCCCTTGTAAATGGTTCAGATCCATTCTGCTTGATGTATTACATAAATAGCGGTAACCGTAGCTACCAATCTTAATATCTTGACTCATTACACCCAATAGCGTTGAACGGTCATCCGCAAGTACTGAATAGTTGTGTAATGTATTACCAATAGTGCCACCAGCGTATTCATTGGTAATCAGGCACTGTTCTTTTAATTCTTGATACAAGGATTCAGCAGCTTCATCACCAATAACCAGTGAGTGTCCCTTACTTAGGCCATATTTTTCGATTAGCTCAGAACTCACTTTCGCTTCAATATCCACCAAAGTTTGGTCAATACCGATAATATGAGTACGTGACATTCTTTTGCTAGTTTGAGCTTGGCTTACTAAAGGATCACGAGCGTGAACCGGAAAATAGTGCTTTGATTTACGTTGTCCAGGGAATTTCATAAGGCTAGTCTAAGTCAAGGGGAAATAGGTGGCGGATTCTACCGCGCTATATTTAACGCGGCAATCTTTCAAACTATAGCAAACGTTTGCGAGGCTATTTTTTTATTCGCCTTCCATAAAGCTTAAGTCAGGTAGCATACCCAAATGCTCGGCGTAACGTTTTTGATTAAACTCAGCGCCGTTTTTCATTACGTCAAATACTTCAATAGCCAGTGCACATGCCATAGCCGCAATCGCCTCTTCACGAGGAGTTCCTGTCATCATTAAACGCATCAGCGTCTCTTTCACTTTCACAGGTTGGCCATCTTCAAGTTGGTTTTCGATAATCTCGATCAACTGTTCTTCTTGCATAAACTCATTTTGTTCAGACATTTTTTATCTCAGGTCTTGGATTTCGAGCGACTATGCCACATATAGATCTGACATCCTAGCGAGTCTCCTCGCGTTCATGCGATTCTCTAACAAATTCAGCGCAATATTTGTGCAAATGAAACTGTGATTCCGGTCTCGGATCTGTCGCGGTGTTTCTCTTTCTGTTAGAATCTGCGACCAAGTAATAGTAACGGTGTTTAGACATGTCAGATATCAGCTCTGGAAACAGCGAAAAGAAAGTAATTGTCGGTATGTCCGGCGGTGTAGATTCGTCAGTATCGGCGTATCTTCTTCAGCAACAAGGCTATCAGGTAGAAGGCCTTTTCATGAAAAACTGGGAAGAAGACGATAACGAAGAATACTGCACGGCAGCTGAAGACCTTGCTGATGCTCAAGCGGTATGTGACAAACTAGGTATCCACCTTCACACTATCAACTTTGCAGCAGAGTACTGGGATAATGTATTCGAGTACTTTCTTGAAGAATACAAAGCGGGTCGTACACCGAACCCAGATATCCTTTGTAACAAAGAAATCAAATTCAAAGCATTCTTAGAGTTTGCGGATGAAGTATTAGACGCAGACTACATCGCGATGGGTCACTATGTTCGTCGTACTTTCCCAACACAAGAAGAGCTCGATGCTGGCGTAAAACCAGAAATGCTGCGTGGCTTAGACGGCAACAAAGACCAAAGCTATTTCCTATATACGCTAAGTTCAGATCAAGTGGCACGCAGCCTATTCCCAGTTGGTGAATTAGAGAAGCCTGAAGTGCGACGCATTGCTGAAGAGCAAGACTTGATCACTGCGAAGAAAAAAGACTCAACAGGTATCTGCTTTATTGGTGAGCGTAAGTTCACAGAATTCCTTGGCAAATATCTACCGGCTCAACCAGGTAACATCGAGACACCTGAAGGCCAAGTTATTGGTCAACACCAAGGTTTGATGTACCACACGCTAGGTCAACGTAAAGGCCTGCATATCGGTGGCACCAAAGGCGGTGGCGGTAATGAAGACCCATGGTTTGTTGGTGAAAAAGACCTTAAACGTAATGTTCTGATCGCGGTACAAGGTAAAGACCACCCTCTTTTAAAATCAGAAGGTTTGATCGCTTCTCAGCTTCATTGGGTAAATCGCACACCAATTACTGAAGTTATGACATGCACGGTAAAAACACGTTACCGTCAGACTGATATTCCTTGTACAATCATCCCAATTGACGATGATAACATTAAGGTTATCTTCGATGAGCCGCAAATCGCTGTAACGCCAGGCCAGTCGGCTGTGTTCTACCAAGATGAAGTATGTCTTGGTGGTGGTATCATCGAAAAACGCATCTAACTAATCAAACAAAACGATAGAAAACAACTAGGAGTTACTACGTGGCTAATACACTTTATGACCGTACTATTGCTTTCGCTGGAATTTGCCAAGCTGTGGCTTTGGTTCAACAAGTAGCGAAAGACGGCCGTTGTGATAAAGATGCCTTCGAAGCTTCACTCAATGCCATTTTAAATACCAACCCAGCGAACACTGTGGGTGTATTTGGCCGTGAGGCGAACCTAAAGCTAGGCCTTGAATGCTTAGTAAAAGGTATCGACAGTACTCCTGCTGGTAGCGACATTACTCGCTACATCATCAGCTTGATGGCGCTTGAACGTAAACTATCTGCTCGTAATGACTCTATGTCACAGCTTGGCGATCGTATTCAAACTGCAGAGCGTCAAACTGAACACTTTGATCTGTTTGACGAGCAAATGATCAGCAACCTTGCGAGCATCTACTTAGATGTAGTGAGCCCTATTGGCCCTCGTATTCAGGTTTCTGGTACGCCAGCAGTACTTCAACAGACATCGAGCCAGCATAAGGTTCGTGCTCTGCTGCTATCAGGAATTCGAAGCGCTGTGTTATGGCGTCAAGTTGGCGGTAAACGTCGCCACCTTATCTTCGGTCGCAAGAAGATGATAGAGCAAGCTCAAATCCTGCTAGCTCGCATGTAATTTATTAGCTCGCGCCTCGTCGCGAGCTTGTTTTTCGTACCAACACAATTCTCACGCAAACGATTGCGCAATATGCGTGACAATTGAGATTGTTACTGGTATAAACCTCTCAAAATTTAGAAAACTCAATTCAGGAGAACACCATGGAACTGTCAGCATTGACTGCTGTTTCACCAGTAGACGGCCGTTACGGAAGCAAGACTGTTGCATTACGCAGCATCTTTAGTGAGTTTGGCCTACTAAAGTACCGCTCTATCGTTGAAGTTCGTTGGTTACAAAAGCTTGCAGCTACAGATGCAATCAAAGAAGTGCCAGCGTTTAGTGCAGAAGCTAACCAGTTTCTTGATGAACTAGCTGCTAACTTCAGTGAAGAAGATGCTCTACGTATCAAAGAGATCGAGCGCACGACTAACCACGACGTTAAAGCGGTTGAGTACTTCTTGAAAGAGAAAGTTGCTGGCGTTCCTGAACTTCACGCTGTAAACGAATTTATTCACTTTGCATGTACTTCTGAAGACATCAACAACACCTCTCACGCGCTTATGCTTAAAGAAGCTCGTGATACCGTGATTCTTCCAGAAATCCGCAACGTAATTGATGCTATCAAAGCACTTGCGAACGAGTACCGTGATATTCCATTACTGTCTCGCACACACGGTCAGCCAGCTTCTCCTTCTACTATGGGTAAAGAGATGGCTAACGTTGCGTACCGTATGGAACGTCAATACAAGCAAATCGAAAACGTTGAGATCCTAGCGAAAATCAACGGTGCTGTAGGTAACTACAACGCACACCTTTCTGCATACCCAGAAGTTGAATGGCACCAGTTCAGCGAAGAGTTCATCACTGAATCTCTTGGCGTAACTTGGAACCCGTACACAACTCAAATCGAACCTCACGATTACATCGCTGAGCTGTTTGATGCTGTTGCTCGTTTCAACACAATCCTTCTGGACTTCGACCGTGACGTTTGGGGCTACATCGCTCTTGGTCACTTCAAGCAGAAGACTATTGCTGGCGAAATCGGCTCTTCTACAATGCCGCATAAAGTTAACCCAATTGACTTCGAAAACTCTGAAGGCAACCTTGGTCTAGCGAACGCAGTATTTAGCCACCTAGCACAAAAACTTCCAGTTTCTCGCTGGCAGCGTGACCTTACTGACTCTACGGTTCTTCGTAACCTAGGTGTTGGTGTTGGCTACGCAATCATTGCATACACTTCGACTCTGAAAGGTATTAGCAAGCTTGAAGTTAACCGTGCTGCGCTACTTGCTGAACTAGACAAAAACTGGGAAGTATTGGCTGAACCAGTACAAACAGTAATGCGTCGTTACGGCATCGAGAAGCCATACGAAAAGCTAAAAGAGCTAACTCGTGGTAAACGTGTAGATGGCGAAGGCATGCGTGCATTCATCGATGGTCTTGAAATCCCTGAAGACGAGAAAGTACGTCTAAAAGAGATGACGCCAGCGAACTACATCGGTCAAGCAATCGAGCTAACTGACAAGCTGTAAAATTCGAATTTCGAATCACAGAATAGACTAAGGCTTCCCATGTGGAAGCCTTTTTGTTGCGTAGAACAAATGTCTCGAACAGTAGTCCCTAAGTAAACAACAGTCGTCAATCAAACCTGACTTGTCCTACTCACCTCCCCCATTCAAATACTGCAAACCACATTAGACAAACATCCTTAAATGCCAAGATCAAAAAAGGCCTCCCTAAGGAAGCCTTTAGAATACCTATTGCCGCTTAACGACAACTGCTTGTATTAGAAATTACATGTTACGTAGAGACGCAATACGCTTGTCTAGCGGTGGGTGGCTCATTAGAAGCTCTGTTAGAGACTTCTTACCGTTGATACCAAATGCCATCATAGAACCTTCTAGTTGTGGCTCATGGCTCACCTTTAGACGCTCTAGCGCTGCAATCATCTTCTCTTTACCCACTAGGTTCGCTGCACCTGCATCGGCATGGAATTCACGATGACGGCTGTACCACATCGTAATGAAGCTTGCTAAGAAACCAAATACCAATTCCAACACCATAGACACACCGAAGTACACCATCATGTTGCTGCCACCCTCTTCTTCGTTGTCATTCGACGCAACAATGTTGGCGATGAAACGAGATAGGAAGATAACGAACGTGTTCACTACACCTTGCATTAACGTCATGGTCACCATATCACCGTTCGCGATGTGGCTCACTTCATGCGCTAATACTGCTTCAGCTTCATCACGCGTCATGTTGTGCAGCAGGCCAGTTGATACTGCTACCAATGAATCGTCACGCTTAGCACCTGTCGCGAATGCGTTGATGTCTGGCGAGTCGTAGATCGCTACTGTTGGCATACCAATACCAACTTGTTGAGATTGACGGCTTACCGTCTCCATCAACCAATGTTCTGTTTCGTTACGTGGGCTTTCAATGACCATGCCGCCTACTGAGCGTAGCGCCATTTTCTTTGACATCATTAATGAGATGAATGAGCCGCCAAAACCAAACACCGCAGCCATTAACAACAAGCCTGAAAGGCTTCCTGGTTGCATACCTGTGACTGCATATACAATATTAAGAACAACACTTAGTACCAATACAACCGCAAGGTTGGTTGCAAGGAACAACATTACTCGCTTCATTAATTATCTCCGCATGAAAGCTGTTTTTATAAAACTTATTGTTATAGACAAGGCAGACAGCAATAGATTCCAACCTTGAAGACTTATACTTACTTATACATATAGTCTTAGATTAAGAAAACAAGGTTAAGCATTAAATTGCAACATTTGATTACGAGATGGTAGCTGAGTTAATCACGGTCTATTAGACCTAAGTCGTATGGTGTCGATATAACAATCCGTTTACAGTGACCTCAGATGATTTATTGGCTAGTCCATGTACAAAAAGGGAACGATCATGGTTGAAGGTACTAACACTCAAATGGCTATCGATTTACTGTGCTGTCACCTAGGGATTACTGAAGAAGAAGCAAAAAAGCAGATTGGGGTCCTCACACCACAAACGGCACAAACAAAAATCACAGAAACGCAACAAGCATTAATGGGACTGACAAAAGAACATTAATCCCGAGCTTGCTGGATTAAAAGACCGGTTGTTTATCAACTTATGGTCAAAGGCTTAACATAGCAAAAGGGCTGCAATCGCAGCCCTTTTCTTATTTAGTACACAAGGTGAGAATCAAAGCGCAAGTAAAGGCTGCACATCAATGTACTTACCAATGTTCTTAGACTTTGCTCTTGGTACGTAAGGGATTTCACCTAACTTCGGCGCACCTAGCTTGTCTTCAAGCATCGCAATAATATCAGCATAATGTTCAGTGCCTGGATTAATGCGGTTCGCGACCCAACCTACTAGGTTTAGACCATCTGCACGAATCGCTTCAGCAGTTAACAGAGCGTGGCTTAAACAACCCAGCTTAATACCAACAGTCAGGACAACTGGAAGCTGCTCTTTCTTAACCCAACTAGATAAGTATTCGTCATCTGAAACGGGTACACGCCAACCACCAGCACCTTCAACTAAAACGATGTCAGAGTTTTGCTTATGCTCTTCTAGCTTCGCTGATAATACCGCTTCATCAACCACGACACCGTCATGCTTAGCTGCGATATGAGGTGATGATGGTAGCAACAATGCATACGGGTTAACGTCTTCGTAAGCAACATCTTGCGTCGCAGCTTCTTGAAGGTGCAATGCATCACTGTTACGTAACCCTTCAGGGTATTGTTCACACCCTGCAGCAACTGGTTTATAACCAATTGTTGATAAATCCTGTGCGGCCAAAGCTTGAAGAATCGCTTTTGAAACCACAGTTTTTCCCACTTCGGTATCCGTACCTGCAATGAATAATGCATCAATCATAATTGAATAACCCCTAAACAAACTTGATATGTTGCTGGTAAGAAACCTTGATGGTTTTTAAACTCTCGATATTCCCGTTCAACAAGCTGCAACATGCGGCGACTTGTTAAACCTTGTGAGCGACCACTTACGTGATTAGCGCCGATACCTTTAAGGTCGCGCATCAGTTCAAACGCAGTGTCGTACCAAACGGTGATGGTGGGCAAGTCTAGTTGATGAGCAGTACAGCTAGATTGCGCTAACGCAATTTTTACCTGATTGATTGTAATAAAATGGTTAACGTGTTGATGTGCGTCAATTTTGGACCATGATTTTTCCAGTTCAAACAGTGACCCATCAAGCAAAGTTGAGAAAATCACGCGCCCGCCAACCGCTACAACGCGCTTCATCTCTTTTAAAGGTGAGGATAAATCATCGCACCATTGCAACGCTAAGCTTGAAAAAACGATGTCAAAACACCCATCTTCAAACGGCAATTGTTCAGCATCGGCTTGTTGATATAAAGAAACCGATGCACCACAGCGCTGCTCTGCCCTTTCTAACATTCCAACAGAAAGATCAGCACACACCACTTCAGCACCACGCTTTACCATCTGCTCAGAGAAGTAGCCAGTACCACAACCTAAATCGAGCACCTTTAAGCCAGAGAGGTCTCTCGGTAGCTTATCCAGTAGTCGGTGGCCGACATCGCGCTGAAATTCAGCGTGTTTGTCATACGTTGTCGCTGCTTTACCGAAGGCTTCGGCAATCGCACTCTTATCTTGGCCTACGTAATTATGCACTACTGCTTCTTGTGACATTTACTGAGCCTCTTTCTTTAATTCAAAGCTTGGTTCTATGCTTGGTTGGCTTCCAGAGTCGTTGCTTCGCTCTATTGCTTGAAGCAACGAGTCAGTTAGCTGAAGAATCTGTTCCTGACTGTGGTTGGCCGTTAAGGTAATTCGTAAACGAGCAGTCCCTGTCGGAACGGTTGGTGACCTTATCGCTGTTACCCAAACTTGGTTACGCTTTAATTCTTCGGCAATAGATAATGCAGCTTGAGCTTCGCCAATAACGAACGGCTTGATTGGGGTCTGAGTATCAACAAAGCCTTTCACGCCACTCATCTGCTCAGCATAAAGGGCGCCAAGTTCTGTCAACTTCTCACGACGCCACTCTTGCGTCTGAATCATCTTACACGCATGAGACAAAGCCACCGCTTGTGAAGGTGGCATCGCCGTCGAGTACACATGATGACGAGCAAACTGAGTTAAGTAATCACCCACTTCTGACGAACAAAGAATCGCAGCACCAGAAAGGCCAAATGCTTTGCCAAAGGTCACTACCAAGATATCAGGTGAGATTTGTGCCGCACTGCAGCTCCCAGCCCCTTTATCACCTAATACGCCGATACCGTGGGCATCATCAACCGCCAACCAACTGTCGTATCGATTAGTCAGGTTAAATATCTGGCTCAGAGGCGCTTTGTCGCCATCCATGCTGAACACACCTTCAGTCACGACTAACGATTGTGGAGAGCGACTTAGTAAAGACTCGAGGTGCTGCGTATCATTGTGCTTGAAACGTTTCATTGTCGCAGGAGAAAGCATCCCCGCTTCCATCAAAGAGGCGTGGTTAAGCTTATCTTGCAGTAGAGAATCGTCTTTCTCGAGCAGAGAAAACAACAAGGCTTGATTAGCACTGAAACCAGAACTAAAGAGAATGGCACGTTCAAAGCCAAGCCATTCACACAGCTGAGCCTCTAAATTTCGATGAGCAGGACTAAAGCCAGTGACCAATGGCGATGCCGCACTGCCGGCGCCATACTGAGAAAGTCCAGTTTGCCACGCATTCACCAACTCAGGATCGTTTGCCAAGCCTAAATAGTCATTACTCGAAAAATTAATGAAGCTAGAACCTTCGCTCGTAAGCAAAGGACCATTACTGTTTTCTAACACCTTAAGTTGACGAGTTAACCCTTGCTCACGGCGATGAGCAAGGGCACTTTTGATGCGAGATTTAAACAGTGGCATCGTAGAACATGTCATCTTTCGTTGGACGAGCAGCAACGCGCTCCACCACTTGATCTAACAGTTCGTTTTCTTGAATTTCATCAGGCTTCTGAGCCACTTGTTGGCTGTTGATACCTAACTTCTTAAACAGCTGCATATCCGTGTCTTCATCTGGGTTTGGTGTAGTCAGTAACTTACAACCGTAGAAAATAGAGTTCGCGCCAGCCATGAAGCACATCGCTTGCATCTGTTCATTCATATTCTCACGACCCGCTGATAGACGAACCGCAGACATTGGCATCATGATGCGAGCAATGGCAATCAGTTTGATAAAATCGAAAGACTCAACATCGTCGACGTTTTCCATCGGTGTGCCTTTCACTTTTACGAGCATGTTGATTGGCACACTTTCAGGGTGTACAGGAAGGTTAGCAAGTTCAACAAGTAAGCCGGCACGGTCATTGGTGCTTTCACCCATACCAATAATACCACCAGAGCAGATCTTCATACCGGCATCACGCACGTGAGATAAGGTATCTAAACGATCTTGGTAAGTACGAGTAGTAATGATGCTGCCGTAAAACTCAGGAGACGTATCAAGGTTATGGTTGTAGTAATCCAAACCCGCATCCGCTAACTCACCCGCTTGATCGGGCGTTAACATGCCCAGTGTCATACAGGTTTCCAAACCCATCCCTTTCACACCTTTGATCATGTCGGTAAGGTGAGGCATATCGCGCTCTTTCGGGTTTTTCCATGCAGCGCCCATACAAAAGCGAGTTGAGCCCGCATTCTTAGCTTTTAGCGCAGCATCCAAAACACGCTCGACTTCCATTAAGCGTTCTTTGTCGACATCCGTTCGGTAGTGAGCACTTTGAGGGCAGTACTTACAATCTTCAGGACAAGCACCCGTCTTTATCGATAGAAGCGTACTCACTTGCACGTGGTTGTGCTCTTGGTACCGTCTATGAACGACTTGAGCTTCAAACATTAAATCCATAAACGGTTTTTCAAGCAGTGCTGTTACTTCAGCAACTGTCCAGTCATGACGAACTTCCACGTGTCGATCCTTTTTTATTATTTGATGTTGCATCTCTATTAATAGAGATTGCATTTATGCTTGGCTAGTCTACCGACAAGCTTTAGACTGTCAACACATTGATAATATCAAAAGTTTACATCTGGTTATTTTTTAACCACATCAAGAATGGAAGTTACTATGGATCTCGCCTTTGATCGCCAGCATATCTGGCATCCCTACACATCAACGTTAACACCTCTGACCTGCTATCCAGTCACCAACGCAGACGGTGTTTACCTAGAATTAGAAGGCGGAAAACGAATTATTGATGGTATGTCATCTTGGTGGTCAACCATCCACGGCTACAATCATCCAGAGCTCAATGCTGCGGCTCACAGCCAAATCGATAAGGTTTCACACGTTATGTTTGGCGGTATCACCCACCAGCCCGCTATCGATTTATGTAAGAAGTTGTTGAAACTTGCGCCAAGTAATCTAGAGCACGTATTCTTGGCCGATTCAGGTTCAGTGGCCGTGGAAGTTAGCCTTAAGATGGCACTGCAATACTGGCATGCTAAAGGGCAACCTCGTTCAAAGTTCCTAACGCTAAGAGATGGTTACCACGGCGATACCTTCGCGGCAATGTCGGTGACCGATCCAGATAACTCGATGCACAGCCTCTACAAAGGCTTTTTGCCTGAGCACATTTTCGCTGATTCGCCAAAAACCGGCTTTGGGGATGAGTGGAATTCAAGTGACATCAATAGCTTTCGAGAGAAACTCACAGCCCATCATGAAGAGGTTGCCGCCGTAATCTTAGAACCTATCGTTCAAGGCGCTGGCGGCATGCGCATCTACCACCCTGAGTTCCTAAAACAAGTTCGCTTACTGTGTGATGAATTCAACGTATTACTTATTTTGGATGAGATTGCGACCGGATTTGGCCGAACAGGCAAACTGTTCGCCTGTGAGCATGCCGATGTTCAACCCGATATCTTATGCGTAGGCAAGGCTTTAACTGGCGGCTATATGACGCTGTCAGCGACGCTTGCGAGCAAAGAAGTCGCAGACACCGTATGTGGCGGTGAAGCCGGTTGCTTTATGCACGGGCCTACCTTTATGGGCAACCCTTTAGCTTGTGCTGTGGGTGCAGCAAGTTTATCCATCATCGAGCAAGGCCATTGGAAAAATCAGACTCAACATATTGAACAACTCTTTTCTGAGTTGCTACCACCGTTGCGAGAGCATGATCTTGTCAAAGACGTTCGTTGGTTAGGCGCTATTGGCGTTGTTGAAACACATACACCTGTCGATATGGAAACCATTCAAGCGCACTTTGTAGAGCAAGGTGTTTGGATCCGCCCATTTGGTAAGTTGATTTATATGATGCCTCCGTTCATTAGCCAACCGGAACATATCGAACAGCTTGTTTCATCGATCGATAAAGCACTCCGACAACCTGCTTGCTTCAAGCCAAGTTGATTTAACAAACGTCATTTAGAAATACCAAAAGCCTATAAGCCGCCCATAAATACCAACGGCGGCTTATCCTTCACGCGAAAAATCAGATAGCCAATAAAAACGTCTCTAACCGTTGTTTCATCTCGATAACACCCAAAAATAAAATTAATCTTCACCACAAAAATAATTAGCAAAAGAGTATTAGCTGTTGGATAAATAGCCGTCATAAAATAACGAGACTTTTTTAATTCTCTAATCTTATGAAAACCTATCTCTCTTGTTTTTTTGTTTTATTCTCACTGTCTTTTCCGTGTGTTGCTTCGGAAATGGTGCTTAATTCTAATCAGACAGATTACTTGCAGGCAAAAAAAACGATTGTCATTGCTAAGCCTACTCACCTATTTAACCGGGCGTGGGAGGATGTGTTCGTCAATAGAAATAAAGGCAATTCGGCCGAAGTCGTTCGAACGCTTGAAGAGAAGCTTAATGTCAATATTGAAATAAAGGAATATTTCTCGTCACGTGCTCTGCTTGATGCTGTAGCGAAAGGAGAAGTCGACTTAACTCTAGGTTATGCTGAAACACGTCAGCGATCAGAGCAATTTATTTTTTCCAATACGCTCTATAACGTGCCTAACGTTTTTTGGTTTAAAGACGAAGCAGCTCAAACCAAATCCAAGCATGAACTCATGTGGGCTTGTATTCGAAATTCACTGTTTTGTCAGATAATTAAAGATTTGGGAATCACGAAAATATTGATGGTAAATAGCGCATCAGAGCTCTTTACAACCCTCGCTGTAGGCACTGCTGATGCAACAGTCATCGATTTAACGTCAGTCCAGAGTTACTATTCCGTTGTGACACCAGGAGAATGGCAAGGCACAATTTCATTTTCAAAAAATCTAGCTCCATTTCCCATTCAAGTATTAATGAGCAAGGAATCAACTCAACTAAAAACAATCATTGATGCATTGCTGAAACACCAAATCAAAGATATCACTCAAATATCATCGAACTATTTCTACCACTTTTATGATGACATCATAAATCAAGTTATAGAAAGCCAATATGGACATCGTTCGATTAGGTATACGGTCAGTGAAAACATCTACCCCTATTCATATTTCGATCCTACAACACAACAAACGGTCGGTTTCATTCACGACGCGATCACTCTCATTTCGAGAAAGCTTGGAGTAAGCTTCGAATACGTGCAGCCTAAAGGAAAAGATGTCATTGAAATGCTGCGTACTAAAGAAATCGACTTTTTACCCGGTTTCGATGTAGAAAACCCAAATAATAACGAATTTATTTTTAGTGAACCTTTTATGAAGCTTCATTGGGCCTATATTGCAACGAACAAAAATGTAGACACTAAACGAACAGCGATTCTTGATAGAACTGGGTACTTTATACAGAAAGAGTCATTAAAATTAGATTTCAGTGACGCCGTCATGTACCAAGATATAAAAACTCTTGCTAAAGACATGAGTAATGGAAAGATCACCCACGCTTACATTCCACAAAGTATAGCGAATCTATACGCTTACAACGGGTATTCCGACATATTTCACATTGAAGCTCGAGATAATGCAGCTTCATTGTTCAAAAATATAGGTGTGATATTACATCAGGACTCAACGTTTCTTCAAAGCGTCATCAACTCAGCGATTTCTTTGACAACACAAAACGAAATCGATCTTCTAACTCTCAAGCACCACAATATAACAGCACAATACGGCTATAGCGAAGAACGTATTGTTCTTTATACGTTAGCCGTTTCTAGCTTTATTTTCGTTCTAGTGACTTATGGATTAGTCAAAACTAGGCGCCTTTCCATTTCACTAAACAAAGCAAAACAATCAGAACAACGAAGTTACAAACAAATCCAATGGCTAATGACATTACTGGATAGCTTACCAACCTTGATATCGATTCATGATCAAACAAATAAGCTAGTCTTATCCAATAGCGCATTTAACAAACAAAGAGATTTATGTTTAACGGCAGGTAACGATCAAAAATCTTGCTGGCTTAAACAAGCCGAAAGCCAAGCTCAAAACACATTAGCTCTTGGTATCTGGAAAACAATAAAGTGTCACTGTAGTGGACACGAAAAACACTTCAGAGTAATTCGACAACGTGTAATGAATAGCTCAGACGAGAGCTATTACACAGTCACTGTGTTAGATGATTTAACGAGATGGGAAGCTCAACAACGCGAACTAGAAATTTCGAACACAAAAGCCCAAGAAGCTATCAAAGCTCGTGATTTATTCCTAGCGATTGTCAGTCATGAACTACGCACACCAATTGCCGCAATGATCGGATTAATGGAGTTACTAAGTACCAAAATTGAATGCAAAGACAATATGGAACTGTTATCGAATGCCCAGATATCTGCAGAACGATTGAAATTGCTCGTCAGTGATATTCTCGACATTTCAAAGATGGAAGCAAATCAGCTTCATTTAGAATCTAGAAACAGCAATATTTATCAAGAACTATGCCCTATTTTTAGGACATTTGAAACACACGCAAGATTAAATAACCTCAACTTTAAAGTGGATTGGAAAACAGGCTCAATCAATACAGCTAGCTTAGATTGGCTGAGAGTAACACAGATACTCAACAACCTACTTAACAACGCGATTAAGTTTACAGAAAGCGGCTTTGTTCTCATTAACGTCGATGTAACTGAGCACCAGTTAAGCCTGTCTATAACAGATACTGGTTGTGGTATGTCTGAGCAGCAAATTACTCGTGCATTCCAACCGTTTGCTCAAGGTGACCATAGTATTAGCCGTCGTTATGGAGGTACTGGGCTAGGTATTACCGTTGTTCAGCGTTTGGTCAACATGATGAATGGTGAGTTAAAGATTGAGAGTAAACAAGGGCTAGGAACAAAGATCTCCGTCACTATCCCCGTGGAAGCAAAATCTTCAATACTAAATACACCTCAGGAAATCAGCACCGAAGATCGAGAAATACTAAGGTGGCTCAAAGCTTGGGGAGTACCTCATCAGAGCTCAAAAGACCAAAATACCTTTAATCTCGTTCGATCTAACCAATGGCAAAATCTATACCCAGATCATTTATTGTCAGCCTTAACGACATCCAGAGATCCGTTGACTTACGATACTGGAAATAGATATCAATTCGAAGGCAACGTACTAATAGCCGATGACGACCCAATCAATCGGTTATTGTTTACTAAACAATTAAAGCAGTTCGGACTTAACGCCATCATAGTCAAAGATGGGCAAGAGGCATTGGATATTTTAAAGCAGAGTGATCAAGTAATTGACTTAGTCATCACCGATTGTCACATGCCAAATATGGATGGGTACGAATTAACTGAAATAATCAAATCATCGCCCGAATTATCTCATTACCCTGTGATTGGTTGTACCGCGGAAGATTCCAAACTGGTAGTAGAAAAAGCTGAACGTGTTGGGATGAACCAAGTGATTTATAAACCTTATTCTTTTAATGAGTTGGCAGTCGCCCTAGAGCAGTTGCTCCCAGCAACTTGCATCAAACAACACCCTGACCAACCATGGGCAATCAATTACTCTGAAGACGAACAATTACAGATGGCAAGCGTGATCTTCGAATCGTTCACTGCTGATAAATCAATGTTACAAGACGAAAAAGAGAATATAAAAGAAGTCTCCCATCGAATCAAAGGATCCGCGGGGTTACTTGGTTTAACGACACTTTACCGAGCAGCAAAAGACTGTGAAAAGGACCCGAACAACGCTCAAAAATTAAAACAGCTCACCGATGAGCTAAATAAGTCGATTGAATCGGCGTCTATCATATTAAAAAGGCTAAACCTCCAGTGAAAGTATTGATCGTCGAAGACTCATTGCTCCAAGCAACATCGATAAAAATTTTGCTTAAGAGATACGAAATTAGCAACGTTTATACCGCTTCGAATGGCGAAGAAGCGATCAAAATATGTCAGAATCATAACTTTGACCTCGCTTTCTGTGACTTGCAAATGCCACAAATTGATGGCGTATCTTTGCTAGCATCACCACAAGCGATGAGATCGATTAAACGAGTCGTTATATTAAGTGCCATGGCTAGCTCAGCATTAGAGTCGACCCAAAACATGTGTGTATTAATTGGCTATCAACACGTTGAGGTTATTCGTAAGCCAGTTAAAGACTCACATATCCAACGCTTATTATCTTCTCACTCTTTATCCAATACAGTGAATGCGATTCAGAGCCTACCTGTTGTGTTAAACGATAAACAAGTTCAGTTAGCATTCGAAAAGAATTGGTTCGTTAACGCATATCAAAGTCAGCACGACGTAAACAAAACTCAAGCCGTTGGTGTAGAGCTACTTGCGCGCCTCATGCACCCTGAATTGGGTTTACTCACTCCACTCCACTTCATGGAATCTGTTCGACGCCTTAATTTATTGGATAAGCTGTTTTACAACGTTCTGGAACAAGGGCTAAAAGATATCTCAAAGCTGCGCGAGCCATTAGGTTTTTCCATCAACATCGAGCAATCAACGCTTCGGATCGATGTCGCAGACAAGATAATAAACTTATGCAATGAATACAATGTATCCCCTTCATTGCTCACATTAGAGATAACTGAACACGAAACTTTTTTGCTTGATACCAATTGTTATAAGAATATCGCAAAATTGAGCATGTCCGGTATTGGTCTTTCTGTTGATGATTTCGGGACAGGTTACGCCTCATTATCACAACTCTCGAACTTACCTTTTACCGAGTTAAAGGTGGATCGAAGCTTCGTACATAATGTTAGTTCCAACAAAAAGCATCAAGTGCTAACCAAAGCCTGCATTAATCTGGCCGAAAATTTAGGGCTGTCTTGTATTATCGAAGGTGTTGAGAAACAACAGGATTTTGATTATCTATCTTCAATTGGTATGACAAGATACCAAGGCTACTTCACATCGAAGCCAGCAAGTTTTTCCGAATTAATCTCTCAAAATGATTTGAAATAATGAGGTTAAATCAACTGCAAGTCCTTATTGTTGACGATGCACCAATAGTTCTCTCCACCATACGCAATATGTTGATTTACATTGGATTTTATGAAAAAAACATCTTTCTTTCCACCTCACCAAAAGTCGCGATATCGCTAGTCAATGAAACATCATTTGATGTCATCATTTGTGATTACAATTTTGGCGAGGGCATGAATGGTAAGCAATTATTTGAAGAATTAAAACAAACACGAATGTTAAAAGATGATGGTGTTTTTATACTAGTTACTGGGGAAAACTCAGCTCTTTCTATTAGACCAATTATTGAATTGCGCCCAGATAACTACTTACTAAAACCTTTTAATCGTGAGACCTTAAAATTACGTATTACAGCATCGATTCGTAAGAAGAAAACACTAGAAGAAATCTATAATGCTGATCGAGCGCATCTCTATCGAGAAGGCCTTGAGCATTGTGAAGCTCTATCGCATTTTCACCCAGAGTACTTCTCTACAATCGAACAATTCAGAGGCCATTTCCTTTCTAAACTTGAGCTGTTTGATGAAGCAAAAATAGTGTATGAGAGTGCTATGGCAGAAGGGAATTTCGACTGGGCACAAGCAGGCTTAGCGAACAGCCTAGCTAACTTAGGACAACAGACCGAAGCCAATCAAATCATATCAACATTGATCAAAAACGCACCAAGCAATACGTTGTATCGTGATGAAGCAGCTCATGTGAGTTTGCTCAGTAATCGAATACCAGCTGCGATAGCACACTTCAAACTAGCTAGTAAGTTAACGCCTGGAAACTCAGATCGTGAACTAGCAATTGCCAACCTATGTTTATCCGTTAACGATTCTGAAACCGCACTTAAGCACTACCAAAATTACATTCATTTCAATAAGGATACGTTTCGCGACAATGTGCTAATGAAGCTCAATCACGTTAGGTTTCTTTTATATTCAGCTTCCGATGATATTAATAAGCAACAGAAACTCGAACAAGTTAACTTCATTCTGAGTAAAGTCTGGGAAGAGCAAATCCCTGAGATCCACTGCGACCTTGCACTTATCGCTGCACATATTTCGTTTGAAAAAAAAGAGTACAAAAAATCGATTAATCTCTTAACTGATCTACACAACGGTAACCAATTCAGAGAATTTTCGACCATTTATCATCATGCGTGGTTACTCGACAAAATGAGTTGTGAGTGCGAATTCAAAATAGCGGTCCAGCGAAGTAAGATTTTAATCATTAAAACAGAAAGTTCGGCGATCATATCAAGTCAAATGACAATGTTAAATGAACTAAACAGTCAAAATCATCGAAAAATACGATGGCTGAAAGAGCAGAATATTACAATAGAAAAGGCACAATCCAACTATAAAGCTTTATTGACAATATACTTGAATATACAGGAGCGCGCGCCAGTCATAAAAAAGGTGTGCATGAATATTATCAAGCTACTTACTCTTGCTTGGCCAAGTTCAATAGGGTCAAAACAAGTGAACACGATTATTAAAGAGTGTGACGAAGTCATCTTACAGCTTTACACCGCACAAGAATTATATGACATGGATTATCTACGTTTCTACAGTAAAGCCATATCGATGTGTCGCAATGTAGAAACTAATCGATTATAGATGTATCGTAGACTTCTTAAGTTTTCTTTCTACACTTTAGGTTCTAAGACTTCAGGTAAAAAAAAGGCTTTGCCATTACAGCAAAGCCTTTTAACTATTCTAATGAGTTAGATTAATCTAAATTCGATTAACCTAAATTGACATTAACCAATGTGCGTTACGCCGCCCATGTATGGTTGAAGAACTGTTGGGATAGCAATGCGGCCATCTGCTTCTTGGTTGTTCTCAAGAATAGCAACCATAGTACGACCAACAGCAAGACCAGAACCGTTAAGTGTGTGCACAAGTTCAGGTTTCTTCTCGCCTTTACGACGGAAACGAGCTTGCATACGACGCGCTTGGAAATCCCACATGTTTGAACAAGAAGAGATTTCACGGTATGTCTCTTGTGCTGGAACCCAGACTTCTAAGTCGTAAGTTTTCGCAGAACCGAAGCCCATGTCACCAGTACATAGAATCACTTTACGGTAAGGAAGCTCTAGAAGTTGAAGTACTTTCTCAGCGTGACCTGTTAGCTCTTCAAGCGCTGCCATTGAGTCTTCTGGCTTAGTAATTTGTACTAATTCAACTTTGTCGAATTGGTGCATACGGATAAGACCACGAGTGTCACGTCCGTAAGAACCCGCTTCAGAACGGAAACATGGCGTGTGAGCTGTCATCTTAAGTGGCAGTTCAGCTTCATCAGTAATCGTGTCACGAACCATGTTCGTTACCGGTACTTCCGCAGTAGGGATAAGCGATAGAGTCTTAAGAGGCACGTCACTTACTTGCTCAGTTAACGGGCTTGTGTGGAACAAGTCTTCGCCGAACTTAGGAAGTTGACCAGTACCGTAAAGGCTATCGTGGTTCACTAGATACGGTACGTACATTTCTGTATAGCCGTGCTCATCAGTGTGAAGGTCCAGCATGAACTGAGCAATAGCACGGTGTAGACGTGCGAATTTGCCTTTCATCACGATGAAACGAGAACCCGAGATTTTAACTGCGCTAGCAAAATCAAGACCGCCAGACATTTCGCCAAGATCCACGTGATCTTTCACTTCGAAGTCGTAAGTCTTAGGTTGACCCCAACGAGAAACTTCTACGTTGTCGTCTTCATCTTTACCATCTGGCACTTCTGCGTCAGGTAGGTTAGGAATCGACATTGTGATCGTTTCTAGCTCAGATTGAAGCTCAGCCAATGTTACTTTAGCTTGGTCTAGTTCTGCGCCTAAGTTGCCTACTTCTGCAAGGATACGCTCAGCTTCTTCATGGTCGCCTTTTGCTTTCGCTTGACCAATGGACTTCGATCGAGAGTTACGTAACGCTTGTAGCTCTTCAGTTTTCATCTGAAGGGACTTACGTTTTTCTTCAAGTTCACGAATTGTCTCTACATCAAGGGTGAAGCCTCGACGTGCTAATTTTGCCGCTGTTTCATCCAGCTCAGCTCGAAGTAATTTAGAATCCAGCATTGCTAATCCTATGCTTTAGTTATTTGAATATTCAGTAGATTGCTACTGAATCACTGCTAAACCCCTAAAACTGGTGCTATTTCGACCAATTTATAACGATTTAATTGAATTTTTATGACTAGGTAACGATATCCAAAAAAGACTACTTTTCATAGCGTTTTTGTGGGCTTTTTACGTCCAAATCCGCCAGATAATCTAGCTTCTCACCAATTTTGGTCTCTAAGCCTCGTTTTGTTGGGAAATAGTATTGTGTTTCGCCCATTTCAGGCGGCAAATACTTTTCTCCAGCGGCGTAGGCACCTGGTTCATCATGAGCATAACGGTATTCTTGCCCGTAGCCCATGTCCTTCATCAAAGTTGTGGGTGCATTACGTAAATGATGAGGGACTTCATATTCAGGTAGGTTGTGAGCATCCGTTAAGGCTTGCTTCCAAGCAGTGTAAACAGCGTTACTCTTTGGCGCACACGCTAGATAGACAACCGCCTGCGCAATCGCACGCTCCCCTTCTGCTGGGCCAATACGCGTGAAGCAATCCCAAGCCGACATTGCGACCTGCATTGCTCTTGGATCAGCATTACCAATATCTTCAGAAGCAATCGCCAGCAAACGTCTTACGATATACAAAGGGTCACAACCCGCTGCAATCATTCGCGCCGACCAATACAACGCAGCATCGGGATTAGAGCCTCGAATCGACTTGTGAACGGCAGAAATTAGGTCGTACCAAATATCCCCCTTGTTATCGAAACGAGCAACCTTCTCACCAGCAACTTCAGCTAACAACTGCAACGTTATCGCTTTTTCGCCTTTGTCGTTGTCTTCTGCCATGTCATACAGCAGCTCAAGATAGTTGAGCGACATACGCGCATCACCGTTGACCAGCTCAGCAAGACGATCTAATACGTTATCAGCAAAATCAGCCGACACATCACCCAGGCCACGTTGTTTATCTTCAATGGCTTGGCGAATTACGAGGGAGATATCCTCAGTACTAAGCGAAGTCAGTTTGTAGACACGCGCACGTGATAACAAAGCGTTGTTTAACTCAAAAGAAGGGTTTTCTGTGGTCGCGCCGATAAACGTAACCGTGCCATCTTCGATATGAGGTAAGAACGCATCTTGCTGACTTTTATTAAAGCGATGAACTTCGTCCACAAATAGAATCGTTCTGCGCCCTGCTTGCTTGTTCTCACGTGCTTTTTCAATGGCGATACGAATGTCTTTTACACCCGAGGTCACCGCAGATACGCGTTCTACTTCTGCATTGGCGTAATTTGCTGCTACTTCGGCTAACGTGGTTTTACCGGTGCCCGGAGGCCCCCATAAAATCATGGAGTGGATATGGCCTGCCTCCAACGCTCTGCGAAGAGGTTTACCTGGACCTAATATATGCTGCTGACCGATGTACTGTTCAACAGTTTCAGGTCTCATACGAGCAGCAAGGGGACGAAAATCTTCGTCCCCTGCAAAAGCTAAGCTGTAATTACTCAATTGCAATCTCTTGATTCGTTGATGGCATCAATGCCTATCGACTGACTACCAAACGATCTGCCAGTTTGGATCAGTTTCTTTGGTCGTCGACCTCGACACCTTCCGGCGCCACAAAAGTAAAGCGGTCTGCAGCAGGTTTACCTAAGTCAACATTGCTAAAGATAAACTCGCCTTTCTGACCGTCTTGTTCAATCACATTAAAGCCCTGAACAATGCCCTTTTCAGTAATGTTAATCTGGAAATCACCCTGATTAGAATCCACAGCCGTTGGCGTTAGCGTAAATTGGTTACCCGTTTGCACGACGTTGTAGTTGTCCCAATCGCTTTCTTGGTTACGAGTCAATAATACAAAAGGTGTTTGTGATGTGGCTTGTTCTTGCCAGTAAATGCTCACTTGCTCAATGAACGGACTGTAGTACCACAAGCTTTGGCCGTCAGATACCAATAGGTTTTCATCAGGGAAAGTTGTTTCCCAGCGGAATAAGCTTGGGCGTGCGATCTCTACCGTGCCTTCACCTTCCATCACAACATCACCGTCAGGGCTGGTGACGACTTGTTTAAAGTCAGCGCTAAAACCTGCATTCAGCGACAAGCGGCTACTCAACTCTTCTTTCGGAGAAGCAAATACTGAGAAGCTCATAAATAAAAGTGCGAATACTTTTTTCATCAATAGTCCTGTTAAATCATAATACCAATCACAGTAAGTAAGTGATCAGAAAAAACGATGGGAAAAGGCTTGAGAACAAGGCGTAATTTTTTGATAAGTAGTTATTCTACAATAAAAAATTATAACGCAGTTATCGAGCGTTTTAACCAGCTAGGGTGACCAGTTATTTACTACGATTGGTATAAGTCGGTCATGTTTTGGTTTTGACCGACTGAATAGTTATGAGTTCCTATGGGAACTAATCTTTTGGTGGCGCTGGCGCCAATACTTCTCGGTTACCGTTATGCCCTGGAGCACTTACAATACCTTGAGCTTCTAATTGCTCGACAATTCGTGCAGCACGGTTGTAGCCGATCTTAAATCGACGTTGCACACCAGAAACCGAACCTCGGCGAGAATGAACCACATGTTCGACAACTTGATCAAACAGAGGATCGACTTCTTCATCACCTTCCATCTTCTCACCCGGCAATAGTGTTTCTGGGGTTTGGTCGCCGTTAGTGATCTCATCAATGTAGTTTGGCTTACCACGTGCTTTCCAGTTATTCACGACCGCGTGTACATCATCATCAGATGCAAATGCGCCGTGTACACGAGTTGTGTGGCTTGAACCCGGTGGTAAGTACAACATATCACCCATACCAAGTAGTGACTCAGCACCACCTTGGTCAAGAATGGTTCGAGAATCTGTTTTAGTCGATACAGTAAAGGCTACACGTGTCGGGATATTGGCTTTAATAAGACCCGTAATAACATCAACCGAAGGACGTTGAGTTGCTAAGATCAAGTGGACACCAGCCGCACGTGCTTTCTGTGCCAAACGAGCAATCAATTCTTCAACTTTCTTACCCACTACCATGATTAAATCGGCGAATTCATCAACGACAACCACGATGTAAGGCAGTTTTTCCAATAATGGTGCTTCAGGGTCCATGCTGTCGCCAGGCTTCCACAGTGGGTCATGAATTGGGTGACCCGCTTCCGCAGCCATCTTCAATTTGTCGTTGTAGCCTTTAATGTTACGAACACCCAGTGCCGACATCAGCTTGTAACGACGTTCCATTTCGCCTACACACCAACGAAGGGCATTAGACGCATCTTTCATGTCAGTCACAACTTCAGACAACAGATGTGGAATACCTTCATAGATAGACAATTCCAACATTTTCGGGTCAATCATGATGAAACGAACGTCTTCAGGCGATGCCTTGTAAAGCATACTCAAGATCATCACGTTCACACCCACCGACTTACCAGAACCGGTGGTACCCGCGACAAGAACGTGTGGCATTTTCGATAGGTCAGCAATAACCGCTTCACCTGCAATGTCTTGTCCTAGAACAACCGTTGTTGGTGATTTCGCTTCTTGGAACTGAGGGCTAGCAACCACATCAGAGAAGAACACCGTTTGGCGGCTCATGTTAGGTAGCTCTAAACCAACATAAGGTTTGCCCGGTATTACCTCTACGACACGCACTGCCAATGCAGAAAGTGAGCGTGCTAAGTCCATTGAAAGACCAGAAATTCGGCTTACTTTCACACCAGGAGCAAGGTCTAACTCAAATCGAGTGATAACTGGACCAGGGAAAATATCAACCACATCAGCTTTGATTTTGTAATCGGCTAATTTAGATTCAACCAAACGAGCGATGGCTTCGAGCGCATCACGATCAATAAAGGTTTCACGCTTTTCAGGGTGGAACAACAATTCAAGCGTTGGCAAAGGTTCTGCTGGTTTAGGCAAGTTAACATCTTGCTGAACGAGGAACGGGTTTTGCGCTGCAGCCATGTTTGCTTGTGCTTCAGAGACAATATTCTGGAATGCCGCTACGTCTTGGTCTGGATGTACAGGTTCTTCTTCTGTCACCTCTTCCCAAGGAAGCTCAACAACTGGCTCTTGAGCTTGTTCAGTTGATTGCACAAACTCAGAGTTGTCTTGTTGGTCAGCTAAAGAGTCTGGTTGCTCTGTATTGTCATCTGCCATTGAAACAGACTCAAACTCTGAAGGCTGTTCATAGGCAGGCTTTTCCGTTGTCTCGAAAGGCGTTGAGAATTCTTGTGGTGTTTCTTCTATTTCACCCATTGGCGAAGCGTATAGAGATTCTGGTTGCACATCTTCAGTATCGAACTCGTTATTTACTTCTGGTGAGCTCTCCACTACTGGTTCTGCACTTTCAACAACCGTTTCAGTAGGATGAACTGCTGGTTGCTCATCCTGCATGTATTGCTGATACGCGATCTGAGATTCATGCGCGTCAACCTGTTCCTGCTCAGCAAGATCATCTTCGTACATAGCCGCATTTTCTAACTGCTCAATAGTCGCGTTCAACTGTTTAGAACGCTCAATACCTTCTTCTAAAGGCTCTTCTGGCGCTTGGTAAACTGGTGCAGCAGGAACCGACTCTTGCTCAACTTGTTGAGGCTGAATCTGAGGTTGTTCTTGAACGGGAGCTTCTTGCTTAGCCGGCGCATCGACTGGCATGTGAATATTGTAATGACGCTTCGGCGATGCAGTATTGTCTAATACATTCGCAGTATCAGAAGAGTCATTGGTCGCAGAGAAGCTCAGTGCAGGATCTAGTGGATCATGCTCTGTTATTTCTTTGTTGTCTTCGATAGCAGGGACATCGCGGTAAGTCGGCTCTTGATGTTGCTGATGACGTTCTTCGATTAAGTCTCGGTCTGCCGACTCTCTTAATTGTGGCTCAAGCAACTCTTGGTCTTCACCACGCGCCCTATTAACAGCTGAGGTAAACAGCTTAATCGCACATTCACCCAACCATTCAACGATACTCAGCCAAGAAATACCCGTTAATAGAGTAAAACCAGCACCCCATAAAAAAAGAAGAACCAGCGTACTGCCAAGAACGTTAAGCGTTGGGAGCGCAAGACTTGTTAATACGTCGCCAACCACGCCACCTGATGAAAAGTACCAAATATCATCAAAGTTGATATCCGCTAACCCACAGCTGGTAAGAATAAGAACCGTTAAACCAAGTAAGCGAGTGCCCCACAACATGAAGTCGATTTGTTCGTCTTCATTACGCTTGCGGAACAATACCCATGCTGCAACCGTCACCAATATAGGAAGCGGGTAAGCCAATGAACCAAACACAAAGAAAAGCGTGTCCGCCAACCATGCACCTAGGTAGCCACCCGCATTCTGAATGTCACCACCCCACGCCGTTTGCGACCATGATGGATCTGCAGGACTAAAAGTTAATAACGCAACGGCAAGTAGAATAGAGAAGAGAACACCCAAAATCAGGCTGCACTCTTTGAGACGTTGAGAACCATTCAAACGAGGAGACTGAGGCTCTTCACTCGTTTTAATGATTGTTTCTACTTTATTACTGCTCTGCTTGAACATAAACCAACTTAATAATTAAACGGGATAAAAACATAGCGAATGGCACGAGCCACTCGTTTTCATGAAACTACTGTTGATTTAACCATATCAAACAGAAAAACCCAATTCCAGAAAGCAAGAAAGCGGAACAAATGTCCGCTTTCTTTCATTTCACCAATTGTGATTAACGAGTTTTAATCACAAGTTGATTAGTTTGTTTCACTTCTTCCATTACAACGTAAGTACGAGTGTCGTTTACGCCTGGTAGACGCAGTAACGTATCACCGAGCAACTTACGGTAAGCACCCATGTCCGATACACGTGTTTTTAGAAGATAGTCAAAATCACCCGACACTAAATGACACTCTTGGATGTCATCCAGTTTCTGCACAGCGGTGTTGAATTGTTCGAACACATCTGGCGCACCACGGTTCAAAGTAATTTCAACAAACACTAAAAGTGAAGCATCAAGGTACTGTGGGTTCAGCAATGCTGTGTACCCAGTAATGTAACCTTGACGTTCTAAACGACGAACACGCTCAAGACATGGAGTGGGAGAAAGTCCTACTCGTTTTGAGAGTTCAACGTTTGAGATACGACCGTCTTTTTGCAACTCATTAAGAATGTTGCGGTCAATACGATCTAGTTCCTTGGACGGCTTCTTATAATTGTCTGCCATTTTTTATTCCACCTTATTACTTCCTTGCAAAAAAATATACTACAACTTTTTAATATTCGGTATCAAATTCTACCTGAACCTATCTATACTAGATATTAATTCGACAGAATTACCCTACACATAGATAAAACAACCATAATATAATAAGGAGTCAGGATGATCATTGGCGTACCTAAGGAAATCAAGAACCACGAATACCGCGTTGGTATGACCCCTGCTAGCGTGAGAGAACTAATCTCACATAGTCACCAAGTTTTTGTTGAAACCAATGCCGGTACTGGTATCGGTTTTTCAGACGATGATTACATCGCTGTAGGCGCATCCATTCTTCCTACTGCTGCTGACGTTTTCGCGAAAGCAGAGATGATTGTAAAGGTTAAAGAACCTCAAGCTGTCGAGCGAGCTATGCTTCGTGAAGGGCAAATATTATTTACCTATTTACACCTTGCACCAGATTTTCCACAAACGGAAGAGCTAATCAAGAGCAAAGCTGTCTGCGTAGCCTATGAGACTGTAACAGATAATATGGGTCGCTTGCCACTATTAGCACCAATGTCTGAAGTCGCTGGTCGCATGTCTATTCAAGCAGGTGCACAAACACTAGAAAAATCTAACGGTGGTTGTGGTCTTCTTCTTGGCGGCGTTCCTGGTGTTGAGCCAGCGAAAGTTGTTGTTGTTGGCGGCGGCGTTGTTGGTGCTAACGCAGCACGTATGGCTGTTGGCCTACGCGCAGACGTAACCATTCTTGATCGCAACGTAGATACGCTTCGTCGTCTTGATGAAGAATTCCAAGGTCGCGCAAAAGTGGTTTATTCTACTGAAGACGCTATTGAGAAGCATGTTCTAGAAGCAGACCTAGTGATTGGTGCAGTACTAATCCCAGGCGCAGCCGCTCCTAAACTTGTTACAAAAGATCACATTGCTAAGATGAAGCCAGGTTCAGCGGTTGTTGATGTTGCAATCGACCAAGGTGGTTGTTTTGAAACTTCACATGCGACAACTCACGCCGATCCAACATACATCGTTGATGACGTAGTTCACTACTGTGTTGCTAACATGCCAGGTGCCGTTGCTCGTACTTCTACTTACGCACTAAACAATGCAACACTTCCTTACATTGTTAAGCTAGCGAACAAAGGCTACCGCGAAGCACTTCTATCTGATGAAGGTTTCCTAGAAGGTCTAAACGTAATCCACGGTAAAGTGACTTGTAAAGAAGTTGCAGAAAGCTTTGACCTAGAATACGTAGCGCCTGCAGAAGCAATCGCAATGTTTAACTAATGATGTAATAGCTAACTGAGCGCAATAACCTTCTCGTTGAAGCGTTCAGTTAACTCATACACATTAAACAAAAAGCCAGTACGACATTATGTCGCGCTGGCTTTTTTTGCATTTATAGCTTTGTCTTGTATTTATAGCTTCATTTTTCATTTATGACTTTGTTTGCGTTGATGAGTTTAGATCGTAAAACACGCAACAGTTCTGCTTACTGATAACGCTCGACTTTAACCCCATGAATCAATAGGTTTCTTGGCGTAATACTGCGTTCACAGAACTCTTCAATCAAAGCTTCATAGCCTTGTTCTTGCAGATAGATGGCACGGTCTAAGGCCAACCATATCTCCAATGGTCGTCTAAAGACTTGTTGTACTAAGCTCAACCTCTCCATTTCCCAGAAAAGCGCCTCGCCTTGGGCTAAGTAGAAATCAAAATCGACGTCTGAACCAAGCGATACTTTTTTAACTTCAGATGCCCAGCGGCAGAATGATTCAAAACCCTTAGATAACTCTGACTTTTTAATACTTGGCACCGGAATGTATTCGTCGATATAACGTTCAGCTTTGAGCAGTTTGCTGAAGCCTAAACGATAACTCATCTCTAGTTGGCGATGTCTCTTTACTCTTTCACCACCAGTGACGGTTTCTTGAAGCGGGATTCTTAAGTCGCTTTTGCTCAACGTTAATGCTGAACCTTTGGCCATGGTAGACATAGCTTGATACACATCGCCTCGAATAAGGTGATAGCAACAAGGGGAAATTGTTACCGCCGATAGCCCGTGTGAAACAGACTTTTTCACCAGTTCAACATGCAGATCACCACAAGCATGGAGCGCAACAGCGTGTTGATCAGAGTTAAATACGCCATCTGCTTCCTCTGAAAACGCGTCACCTTGGACAAAGTGCATTTCTAATTTCTGGTCGTCTGCTACCTTTTGTCCGCTTTCACATAACAATTGTTGCCATTCAAAGCTAGTGACCTTTTGACCTGATTGTTGAGATAAAATTCGGCCCAGAAAACCTTTGCCAGAACACCACTCCAGCCACTCTTTACCATGATGGTGTTCAAGTGCAGCCTCTCCCATCGCCACGATTTGTTGCAGCTTTCTGCCGGGAATACCATCAGCAGTACCACGTGGGAGGTCTAGTCCAACCAAAGCCGTGTTATCAAACTGGATATTTTGGTTAGCAGCATCTAATCGAGGGAGGAAGCGAGTCAGTTCCTCGACCAAAAGCTGAGGCTGCTCTTTTAACGTTTGAATGCGCTCAATACTCAAACCTTCTAGCCAATCGACAAGTGGACGATTCACATCTTTCCATGGTTGATGGTGAGTTTGGCATAGATGAAAAGGTTCCGAACGCCAATAGACTTGGTGCTCTAACAAGAATGAGTCGAGTATTGTAAATCGTGAATGCATGCTTCCCCCTATGATGCGAGGATTGTAGGGGTAAGAGGCCAAAATGGAAAGGAAGGATACAAATCGAGGCTATAGGGGCAGGCTATCAGTAAGTCATACCAATCACGGAAAGTCAGTGAACAGAAGTAGCGCAGTAAAAGGCTTGAGAACAAGGCAGCTCTGTTCGGCAAGTCGTTTCGATAAGTACTTATTCTGCAATCAAAAGTTCTAACAACGTTATCGAGCATTTTAACAAGCTAGGGTGACCCGTTATTTACTACGATTGGTAGAAACCAAAACCGAGTTCAAATGAAAACGGCCTGTAAACAGGCCGAATAGGAATCGAGTTAAAGACTGAGCCCCTTAGCGAACAGGCAGGTCGATGTCTTTAAACATCTCTTCGATTTCTTCATTCGATTTCAAAGAAATAGCTTGTTCAACCACAGGACGAGTTAAGTGTGGTGCAAAACGCTCCATAAAATCAAACATGTAAGAACGCAGGAAAGTGCCTTTTCTAAAGCCAATGCTTGTGGTGCTAGCACCAAATAGGTGGCTCGCATCAATAGCAACCAAATCTGTATCTTGTTCGTGGTCAATCGCCATACTTGCGATTACACCAACTCCGATCCCCATACGAACATAAGTTTTAATTACGTCTGCATCCGTTGCGGTAAACACAACTCGCGGTGTTAATCCTACTTTGTTGAATGCAGTATCAAGCTCAGAACGGCCAGTAAAACCAAATACATAAGTCACGAGAGAATAAGCAGCAAGATCTTCAATCGAGATAGTTCGTTTTTGCGCAAGAGGATGATCTTTAGTTACGACTATTGAACGGTTCCAGTGATAACAAGGCAGCATAATTGCATCTTGATAAAGGTGCAGCGCTTCCGTTGCAATCGCAAAGTTCGCAGTCCCTTTAGCGACCGCTTCTGACATCTGGCTTGGTGTACCTTGGTGCATGTGAAGCGACACTTTTGGATAACGTGCCGTGAAACCTTTAATCACATCAGGGAGCGCATAACGAGCTTGAGTATGAGTGGTTGAAATATTCAATGTGCCCATCTCAGGATGAGTGTGCTCACCCGCTACTGCTTTAATACTCTCTACACGTGCCAAAATCTCTTGAGAGATACGAATGATATCCTCACCGGCTTGTGTAACCTGAGTTAAATGCTTACCGCTACGTTCAAAAATCTGAATGCCTAGCTCGTCTTCAAGTAACCTAACTTGCTTACTAATGCCGGGCTGAGATGTATACAAACTCTCTGCTGTCGCTGAAACATTTAGGTTATGGTTTAGAACCTCAACAATGTACTTCAGTTGCTGTAACTTCATATCTAACCTCGTAATCCTTTACTCATTTCTGCGCTAACTTATTTGCAAATAGAGCTTTATAGTCTCGTGTAATATAATTAATAGTTATAACGCTTCGAGAACCAAAATGACAGAAATAATGAGTTTTTCTAGCTTAACAAACAAAAACATCACTAACGCTTTGCAACCCACACCTCATTCTCATACATTAGTTGGTAAGTTTTGATTGCCGATTGTGCTCAACAAGAGATAATCAGAAATTGCAATTTACGAGTGCCGATACACAATGGAATCGTGTATCCTCTCAAGTTAGCTATAGAAAACAACAAGCAGACACAAATATATGAATATTGGTTTAATAATCGCCTTAGTCGCCGTTCTTTTGGTGTTGGTTTTAGGCTACAACATCATGCTTCAATACAAAGTTAAGGTAGAAACAGCGAAGAAACAGGAAGCTTCTCGTTATCTAACCATTATTGACGGAACAGAAGAGTTGATTGGCAATGCTCATCACATGCCGTTTAGCCAAGATCTTCTTATATGCTTAAACAATCGAATTCTTGATGCGTTAGAAAACATGTATCAGCTCGATCCCAAAAACAAGCAGCTTGCCCAACGCATTGAAAGCGTAAAACAACAAATCACTCAGCTTAAAGAGAACTACCAAGGTGGTGAAAGTACTACCTTCCGCGTTCCAAGCAGTGACAAACAAGCGATCATGATGCTGAAGCTAGTTAAGCGCCTACGTGATACGGTCCGTAACGAGCACAATAAAGGCCGCTTCGAGACTCAAGCTTATGTGGTTGAAAACGCTCGTTTAGAGACGATTCAAATTCGCATCAATATCGAAAATGTTATCAAGCGTGCAAACGACTCGATTTCTCGCGGACAGCCAGGCACAGCAATTCAGTTACTGCGTAAAGGTATCGACGCATTAGCAACTAAGAACGATTCATACTCTACTCAAGCGAAAGAAAAGCTTCAGCAGATGCTTAACGATCTTGATCAGAAGCGCCAAGATAAAAACGCGCAAGATTTACAACAGATCGAATCTAAAGAGCGTGACGAAGACATGGACGCCCTCTTCGGTCAGAAGAAGAAATGGTAACTGTCTAACGCAATACTTAAAGGCCGCTTATTTACATTAAATTAGCGGCCTTTTTTGTAGCTGTTGAATTTCCTTTCTCTGTATAGGGAGATCTCTTGAGCTGTGATAAAATCCCGCATTATCAACAAACTTGCCCTGACCATGTATCAAGAATTATTAGCTCCAATCCACTCTTTTCTTAAAGCTGAAACGCCAGATTCATGGATCGATGAAGCCAAAAAGCCTGAAAACCTTCACATCATTCTACGCGATCACATGCTTTGTGAGCTTAAGGCGGCACAGAGTGCTTTGTTCCTTATCCGCAAGTACGCAGTTGATAAAGAAAGCGCAAAGCAACTGAATGAATGGATTTTGCCCTACGAGCAATTTGCTTACCGTCGTATCGGAGACTTAGAGTCTCTGCGTGGTAAAAGCAACGTATCAAAGCAAATTACAGCGAAAGAAGGCTGCAATTACGGCGCTGACCTGATCGATAAAATGGTATTACTGATCAAAGAAGAGCTGCATCATTTCTACCAAGTTATGGAATTGATGGTAAAGAAAGGCGTCACTTACCAACCGATTGAAGCGGGTCGCTACGCTAAGGGTTTAATCAAGCAAGTCAAAACTTACGAACCCGATGCTCTGGTTGATAAGCTTATCATCGGCGCGTTTATTGAAGCTCGCTCTTGTGAGCGTTTCGCTAAATTAGCTCCATTCTTGGAAAAAGATATGGAGAAGTTTTACGTGTCTCTGCTTCGCTCAGAGGCTCGTCATTACCAAGATTACCTTGAGTTAGCAGAGCAAATCGCAGGGAAAGATATCTCAGAGCGTATTGCTCATTTCGCGCAAGTAGAAGCGGATCTTATCACTTCAGAAGACAGCGATTTTAAGTTCCATAGCGGCGCTCCGGTTTAGGCTAGGCAAGATAACTCAAGTCCAGACCAATTCAATGCCTCGTACACAAATGAAAAGGCCAGCAATTTGCTGGCCTTCCTTCTTATTCGAATAGCTTTCTGATGCAAACTTAAGCTAGCGTACCGTTGATCTCTGCAAGTACAGCGGCAGGATCTATCGCTTGAGTGATAGGGCGACCGATAACAAGGTAGTCAGAACCTGACTCAATCGCTTTAGAAGGCGTCATAATTCTCTTCTGGTCACCAACATCAGCACCTACAGGACGAATACCAGGAGTTACTAGCTTGAATTCTTGGCCAAGTGCACCTTTCAGTAAAGAAGCCTCTTGTGCCGAACATACAACGCCGTCTAAGCCTGAGTTTTTAGTCAGAGATGCCAAGCGCATCACCTGCTGCTGTGGCTCAAGATCCAAACCAATACCCGCCAAGTCAGATTGCTCCATACTGGTCAGTACTGTCACGCCAATCAGCAACGGACGATCTTTCCCATACGGTTCCAAGATTTCGCGAGACGCCGTCATCATGCGCTCACCGCCACTTGCATGTACGTTCACCATCCAAACACCTAGTTCCGCGGCAGCTCGCACAGCTTTTGAACATGTGTTCGGGATGTCGTGGAATTTAAGATCCAAAAATACTGAGAAACCACGTTTATGCAATTCACGAACAAATTCAGGACCAAACAAGGTAAACATCTCTTTGCCCACTTTTAGACGGCAAGATGCTGGGTCAATACGATCAACAAAGGCTAACGCATCCGCTTGGTTATCATAATCCAATGCTACAATGATTTTTTGGTCGTTCATTTCATCTCCTAACGCAGTTAACTTTCTACAAAATATTTATACCAATCAGGCCATAAATAACAGTCATAAAAATGCAGCCCGAAAGCTGCAATTAATAATTTGGTCTTAAAATGACCACAAATCTATTCACCATCAAGCCCACGAATAGGCTTGATCGTTCCCCACCCCTTACATGAAGGGCAGTGCCAATACATTGAGTGTGTTGAGAAACCACACTGACGACAACGATAATGAGGCTTAACCTTAAGTTGTTCACCAACCATAGATTGAAGTGTGGTTAAGCTGTCTTTCGCACGACCTTCTTCTGCTTCCGCTAGGTGATAATCGATTAATCGATAAAAACCCTTCATGGTTGGATTTTTGACTAGCTGCTTTGTTAGTAGCTCTTGAGCAGAACCAACATCTTCATGGTGAGCAACCAATTGAGCGAGCATCAGTTCAGCGGACACACCAGCTTTATTCTGAATACAAGCTTTAAGGAACTCGACCAATTGAGCCTCTTGCCCAAGCTTGTGGTAACACTCAGCAAGGGTTGGCAACACCTCACTAATAAAGTCTATATCTTGCTCGAGTACCGATTCCAAACAATCGATTGTCTTTTGGTAGTCTTCGTTCGCTAAGTGGAACTTGCCTAGAGCAATGCTAGCACGGACACATTTAGGGTCTTCAGAAAGTGCCTTTTTGAAATGCTGAAGCGCTTTAGAACGATTACCATCGGCTTGCTCTTGCATCGCAAGTTCACACCAGAAATGTGCAACTGTCGCACGCATCTTCATTTTCTTCTTACCGAGCTTAACTAGGATATTTCCGTAATGAATAGCCTTGTTCCACTCTCGAGTTTGCTGATAAATAGCAACCAACTGTTGTAGAGCACCCTCTTTGTGATCGGGTTCTTCTACAAGCTGTTCAAAGATTTTTTCGGCGCGATCAAGAAAGCCAGAGACCATATAATCTTTAGCTAATTGTTGTAGTGCGAGGTTTTTCTGATCGAGAGTAAGCCCCGAACGAGAGATAAGATTTTGGTGGATACGAATAGCACGGTCGACTTCACCTCTAGAGCGGAACAAGTTGCCCAAAGCTAAGTGAGTATCGATGGTTTCATTGTCGACTTGAAGGAGTTCAATGAAGTGATCAACCGCTTTGTCAGACTGATCTGACAGTAATAGGTTCAAACCCGTCACGTATTGACGGGAAATCTGGTGTGATTGTTTCTGTTTTTCTTGCTGAGCATTACGATTACCCATATACCAACCGTAGGCGGCGGCAATAGGTAAGAGCAAGAACAGTAACTCTAACATCAAATAAGACCTTTAAGCTTTGGTATCAGCAGCTACCTGCTTTGATTGCTTATTGAGTTGTTTCTTCAAACGATGAATTCTCAGTTGAGATCGCATGTGCATATTGCCGAAGACTAACCAAGCAAGACCAAAACCTGAAACGAAGACAACACCTAATAAGCTTGATAGGTGGAAGTCACCTTGCGCTAGCAGATAGTTGAAATTCACACTTGTTTGGTTTTGAGAGCCTAAAGCCAGTGCAATTAGGAAAAGTGCGATAACGGCGACTATTTTTATAATTTTCATAGTTCATCACTCATTGGTTAGTTAGCTGTACGATTATGCAGGAAAATTACTAATCAGACCACCATATTATGGTCATAAAAAAGCGGCATACATTATAGTATGCCGCTTTTCTTAATTCCGATAAGTAGTCTACAGTCCTGAGTTTACTCGTTCGCGTAGCTCTTTACCTGGTTTAAAGTGAGGAACGTATTTGCCTTCCAACTCAACCTTGTCACCAGTTTTAGGATTACGTCCAACACGAGGTTCACGGTAATGCAGAGAAAAACTGCCAAATCCGCGAATTTCGATTCGATCACCACTTTCTAGTGTTGAAGCCATGTGCTCTAAAATGTCTTTTACAGCGTCTTCAATTTCTTTTGCAGAAAGGTGCGTTTGCTCAGCGCACAGTCTTTCAATCAATTCAGACTTAGTCATAGTTACCCTCGTTGGTTTTCTTTTTAGAAATTATAGACCTATCGGAAAAATAAGCAAAAAAAAAGGAGCCTTACGGCTCCTTTCTTAGCTATATAGCTATAATTCTCTTAACGAGAAGCTATTATTCGCCTTTAGCAGCTTTGAATGCGTCTGCCATTGCGTTACCGAACGCGCCTTCATCAGACTTGTTCAGTGAAGCCATTGCTTCTTGCTCATCAGCTTCATCTTTAGCTTTGATAGATAGGTTGATTACGCGGTTCTTACGGTCTACACCAGTGAACTTCGCTTCAACGCTGTCGCCAACGCTTAGGATTAGAGATGCATCTTCGATACGGTCACGAGAAACTTCAGAAGCGCGTAGGTAACCCTCAACGCCTTCGATTAGCTCGATAGTAGCGCCTTTCGCGTCAACTGCAGTTACAGTACCGTTTACAAGAACACCTTTCTTGTTGTCAGCAACGTATGCGTTGAACGGGTCGTTTTCCATTTGCTTAACGCCAAGAGAAATACGCTCACGCTCTGCATCTACTGCTAGAACAACAGCAGAGATTTCGTCGCCTTTCTTGTATTCACGTACAGCTTCTTCGCCGGCAGCGTTCCAAGAAATGTCAGATAGGTGTACAAGACCGTCGATACCGCCTTCTAGACCGATGAAGATACCAAAGTCAGTGATAGATTTGATCTTACCAGTAACTTTGTCGCCCTTAGCTTGCATTTCTGCAAATGACTGCCATGGGTTAGCTTTACACTGTTTCAGACCTAGAGAGATACGACGACGTTCTTCGTCGATATCAAGAACCATAACCTCAACTTCGTCGCCAACATTAACAACTTTAGAAGGGTGGATGTTCTTGTTAGTCCAATCCATTTCAGAAACGTGTACTAGACCTTCAACGCCTTCTTCGATTTCAACGAAGCAGCCGTAGTCAGTTAGGTTTGTAACACGACCAGAAAGCTTGTGACCTTCAGGGTAACGCTTAGCGATTGCTACCCATGGATCTTCGCCTAGTTGCTTAAGACCTAGTGAAACACGAGTGCGCTCACGATCGAACTTAAGAACTTTAACTAGGATTTCGTCACCAACGTTAACGATCTCTGATGGGTGCTTAACGCGCTTCCAAGCCATATCTGTGATATGTAGAAGACCGTCAACACCGCCAAGGTCAACGAATGCACCGTAGTCAGTAAGGTTCTTAACGATACCTTTAACTTCAGTACCTTCTTGTAGAGTTTCAAGAAGTTCGTCACGCTCAACACTGTTTTCAGATTCGATAACAGCACGACGAGAAACAACAACGTTGTTACGCTTCTGGTCTAGCTTGATTACTTTGAACTCTAGCTCTTTGTTTTCTAGGTGAGCAGTGTCACGGATAGGACGTACGTCTACTAGAGAACCTGGAAGGAAAGCACGGATACCGTTAAGTTCAACAGTGAAACCGCCTTTAACTTTACCGTTGATGATACCAACAACAGTTTCAGCTTCTTCGCAAGCTTTCTCAAGTACGATCCAAGCTTCGTGACGCTTAGCTTTCTCACGAGAAAGTTGAGTTTCACCGAAACCATCTTCAACAGCGTCTAGAGCTACGTCTACTTCAGCACCAACTTCAACTTCAAGTTCGCCAGCAGCGTTCTTGAATTGTTCAGCAGGGATAGCAGATTCAGACTTAAGACCAGCATCTACAAGAACGAAACCGTTCTCGATAGCTACTACAGTACCTTTAACGATGCTGCCTTGTTGGAATTCAGTTTCAGATAGAAACTCTTCAAAGAGTTGAGCAAAAGATTCAGTCATTATTTAATCTTCAATAATTAAACGTCCATGGGTATCCTACCGCATGGGGTTGATAAATTCGCCGGTCATCATCCTTGCGACCAACGTTCGTACTAGCTCGGCGAAATTACCCAGCCAGTTTCGATTCAATATAGTGTAGTGCTTTTTCTACTACCTGCTCAATATTCATTGAGGTGGAATCAAGCACTAGAGCATCCTCTGCAGGGCGAAGTGGCGCCACTGGGCGATTACGATCTCGGTCGTCTCGCTCTTGGATCTCGCTCAAAAGGTCGTCAAATTTAACATCTAACCCCTTCTGTTGCAACTGTTTAAGGCGGCGACTCGCACGCTCTTCAGCACTTGCATCTAAAAATATTTTCGCTTCAGCTTCAGGGAACACAACCGTTCCCATGTCACGGCCATCAGCAACCAAACCAGGTGCCGCGCTGAATGCACGTTGACGACGAAGCAGAGCTTCACGAACGCGAGGTAAAGCGGCCACTTTTGAAGCTGCCATGCCGGTTTCTTCTTTGCGAAGTTCACCAGACACATCTTCACCTTCTAGGATAACCTTAACTAAGTCGCCTTCAGCAATAAACTGCACGTCTAAGTGTGTCGCAAGCGGTACTAAAGCATCTTCTGATTCAGTATTCACACCATGGTGAATTGCCGCTAAAGCCAATACGCGATAAATCGCGCCTGAATCTAGAAGATGAAAGCCTAGCTTATCTGCTAGCAACATACACAGGGTACCTTTACCTGCACCACTTGGTCCATCAACCGTAATCACTGGGCTTTGAGAAGGCATCTTTTACTCCACGTTTTGTCGTAAGTTTTATTCTGTACTAGCGATTCGCCACTACTTTATAGGCGGCATATTATAGAGAAAAATTGGAAGTCGAGCGAGGTAAATCTCAGATAAATCCGAGTTGATGATGCATAAACCAATGCAACCAGCCCAATATCCGTTTGCTTAGGTCAATAAGACACGCACGCGCTTTTCGATAGCGCACTTTTCGATAGATAGAAAAAAGCCTCGCAACAAGCAAGGCTCATGAATTTGCATTTTGTAGAGCAAAGAAGTAGTCGCTAAAAGACGCTTAGCCAATAATAGCTCGAACCGCTTCTAGGTCTTCAGGCGTATCAACACCAGCAGCTGGCGCCTCTTCTGCAACTGCCACATGAATTTTTTCACCATACCAAAGTACACGTAACTGCTCTAGGCACTCAATACGCTCAAGGGTACTTGGTTCCCAATTGATATAGGTATTGATAAAACCCGCACGATAAGCGTAGATGCCAATGTGACGAAGCAGTGGAGATTCCGCTGCTGTACCGTTGTTCGCGTAAGCATCGCGATCCCAAGGAATAGTAGCTCGGCTAAAATACAGGGCATACCCATCTTTGTCCGTCACAACTTTTACGGCGTTAGGATTAAACACTTCATCAGCATGAGTAATTTCCACACCGAGTGTTGCCATCGGAGCTGTACTGTTCGCAAGATTGTTAGCAACCTGATTAATGATCGCCGGTGGGATAAGTGGCTCATCACCTTGAACATTCACGATAATATGATCATCAGGAATCTTCATAACTTCAATCACTTCAGCTAGGCGTTCAGTACCTGACTCATGGTTCGGTGATGTCATACAAACGGTCGCGCCAAATGCTTTAGCCGCTTTTTCAACTCGAGCGTCATCGGTAGCGATAATAACGTTATCAGCACCCGCCTTCATTGACTGTTCGTATACCCATTGAATCATCGGCTTTCCACCAATGTCAGCAAGCGGCTTCCCAGGTAAACGGCTCGATTGGTATCTCGCAGGTATAACAACCGTATAAGACATTACTTACCCTCATCCATAGAAACGGTGCGAGCTTCAGGTTCTAAAAGAACAGGAATACCCTCTTTAATTGGGTAAGCAAGGCGATCAATTTTACAAACAAGCTCTTGCTTATCCTTATCAAAAGTTAGTTTACCTTTACATACAGGGCAAGCAACGATCTCAAGCAGACGGTGATCCATAGTATTCCATAACCTCTTTTATTCTTTTTAAAATTTGCTGTTGCGAATCTTCATCAAACTGCGCAGAAACTGGAAGATACCACCAGTTATCTTGAGCATATTCTTCGCATTTTACAGCGTCTTTTTCTGTCATAATCAGATTCATACCTTTCTTAGCTAAGGCATGAAGTTCATCTTTATCAAAATCTTGATGGTCGGCGAAGCCCTGTGTGAAAACCACATCACCATCAAGATCTTCCAATGTTTTAAAAAAGCGTGGTGGGTGGCCAATACCAGCAAAAGCCACCAACTTCTGTAGTTCTGCTACCGATATTTTCTCACCGGTCTTTAGGTTAACGGCTTGGCTTGGTAGCAAAGACATAGAGAACTCTCGTCCTTGCACTTTACCGCCATTGTTAACCAAAAAGTCTACGCCATCTAAACGAGATATAGGCTCTCTTAACGGGCCTAAAGGAATTAGGCGTTCGCTACCAAAGCGTCTAGCACCGTCGATAACCGCAAATTCAATATCACGTTCAAGTGCATAATGCTGAAGGCCATCATCTGTGATGATGACATCAACCCCTTCGCTCAACAAAGCCTTTACGGCGTTTGCACGCACAGGATCGACTGCGACAGGCGCACCAGTTCGCTTTCGAATTAAACGAGGTTCATCGCCAGAGTGTTCAGCAGGCGTGTTTTCATCCAATACTAACGGGTAGCTTGGCGCTTTTGCCCCATAACCTCGAGAAACCACTCCAGGCTTAAAACCGTTAGCTTGAAGCACCTCCACTAACCAAATCACAACCGGTGTTTTACCATTGCCACCAGCGGTAATATTACCAACAACAATTACTGGTAAGGGCGGACGGTAGGTCTCTTTTTTACCGGATAGGTAGGCGTCACGTCTTTGACCGCTGATCATTTTGAACAGCAGACTCAATGGCCACAGTAGCGGCCAAAGAAGGTATTTTGACGGATGATTGTTAAACCAAATCTTTTCGATCACAACAAGACCTAATCTTATCCGCTGAACTGAATTCGGTGGAGTTGTGCATAAGCGCCATCATGCGCGATTAGCTCCGCGTGTGCACCTCTTTCTACAATACGACCATCATCAACCACTAAGATCTCATCGGCTTGTTCGATAGTAGAGAGTCGGTGTGCGATAACTAATACTGTCTTGTCCTTTTGCAGCTCTTCTAACGCAGATTGGATCGCTCTCTCAGATTCAGTATCCAAAGCCGATGTGGCTTCATCAAGAATCAATACTGGAGCCTCTCTTAACAACGCTCTTGCAATAGCGATACGTTGTCTTTGGCCGCCAGATAGGCTTGCCCCATTCTCACCAACAATCGTATCAATGCCGTTTTCCATGCCTTCGATAAATTCAGTAGCATGAGCAAGCTTAGCCGCATGTTCGATTTGTTCGCGAGAATATTTAGCTTCTGCTGCGTAAGCAATGTTGTTGGCTACCGTATCGTTAAACAAGTGTACATTTTGAGAAACAAGCGCAAAGTGCTCACGTAGGTTTCTCAATTCGTAATCACGAATGTCGTGGCCATCAAGTTCGATAGAGCCTGAGTCTACATCATAAAAACGAGTAAACAGGTTCGCAATGGTACTCTTGCCCGAACCTGATCGGCCGACAAGTGCAACGGTCTTGCCTTTCGGTATATTAAAGCTGACCTTATCAAGCGCTGGTTTCTCAGCACCTTGGTAAGTAAATGTCACATCTATTACTTCGACTTCACCCGCTACGGTTTTAGGCTTCAACGTACCTTTATTTTGTTCCGTATCTAGATCCATCAAACCAAATAGGGTCGTACTCGCTGCCATACCGCGTTGGAATTCAGACGTTACATTGGTTAAAGCTTTAAGGGGGCGCAGTAAGCCAAACATCGCGGAGAACACAACTGTAAACGTACCTGCTGTTAGCTCAGCTTTAATTGAATCAACACTCGCGAGATAAAGAACAACAACAATCGCAATTGAGGCAATCATCTGAATAATTGGGTTAGCGGCAGCTTGAGCCGTTACCAGCTTCATGCTTTGTTGGCGCATCTGGTTGCTAACCGTATCAAAACGGCCTCTTTCTAGCTCTTGACCACCGTAAGTTAGAACCACTTTATGACCTTTCAGCATTTGTTCTGCTGAAGAAGCAACATGTCCCATACTGGTTTGCATGTTCTTAGAAATTTTTCTGAATCGCTTTGATACAATACTAATTGCCCAAGCAACAAAAGGAGCGACAGCAAATAGAACTAAAGACAACTGCCAGCTATTCCAGAACATTAGCGTCAGCAAGCCAATGATGCTGGCACCTTCACGCACAATACTCACCAAAGCTTTACTGGTCGCAGCAGACACTTGTTCTGAATCGTAAGTAATTCGAGATAGCAGTGCGCCCGTCTGCTCTTTATCAAAGAAAGAAACAGGCATGTGCATAAAGTGGCTAAAGATCTTACGGCGAATTTCCATGACCACATTGCCAGAAACCCAACTGAGGCAATAGGTTGAAACAAAACCACTGACGCCACGAACAAACATCATAAAAAATATGATAATTGGAAGTGTACGTAGGAAGTCTGACTCAGCGTTACCAAAACCTTCATCAAGCAGAGGCTTCAGTAAAGAAATCATATAGGTATCAGAGACGGCATTTATAATAAGCGCAATAACCGCAACACCAAGGCCGGCCTTATACAGTCGAATATAAGTCCAAAGTCTTTTAAATGTGACCCAGGTAGTTTCATCTGTTTGTGTTGACATAGAATCGCTTAATTTTCTCACAATAATCTATCTATTCTACTCCCTTACGAAGCATCTGCCTATACCACTGCCTGCCTTGTTGTTCTCTAATCGTATGATATTTCCAACCTTCCTGACTGATTGTGATGGTTATTTGTCCGCTTTCTCCGGTATCAAGCCAAGCACTACCCGTTTCATGATAACGTTCAATCACAGATTTACTGGGCATTCCCCACTGATTACCTTTGGCCAAAGAAGCAATTGCTAACTGAGGTGAAACTGCCTCAATAAACGGCTTAATCGACGACGAATTACTACCATGATGCGGGACAAGCATCACGTCACTCTTGAGCCGCTGACCTTCACGAGCAAGTAGCCACTCACTTACCCGTTCAATATCCCCAGTGAGCAACATCGAGAACTCAGAATTGGGCTCAAAAATCCTGACCACACACGAATGTGGGTTGTACGCCCTCTTTACTCTTTGAGGTGGCCATAAAACCTCAAACTCTAGCCCCTGCCAGTTCCACGCCTCTCCAAAAATACATGTTTGGATATTCGACTGAACTTGAACCGTCGATTGTGTTTGCTGATTGATGTTCTGACTGGCTCTTATCCACTTAGGATTGTAGTTTTCAAGTAACGCCGGATAGCCACCAGCATGGTCAGAATCGAAATGACTCACTATCACACCTTCCACCTCATGAACTCCTCTCTGATTCAAGGTGGGAATCAGCAAGGATTCAACAATCGAACCTCCCTGCCACGCGTTGCCGAGATCGTAAACAACGACCTGATTGTTCTTTTCCAAAACTAAAGACAACCCATGCCCAACATCCAAGATATCGATTGTTAATTTGTTTTGCGGCTTACCGAACTCCCACCACAGTACAAACACTGCAATGACCAATATTGATAGTGTTCGTTTGAGATATCGACTGACGAACCCGAAAAATAAGATGAGGAATACAGACAACGCCATACTGTGATTATCAACTTGAATCCAAAATCGTTCAGAGAAAGGAAGGCTAAATACGAGAGGATCAAGCGACAAGTCGACCAACATCCATAGCTGTTCAGAAAAACCATGGCTTAACGCTGTCAAACTCATCACCTCCGACACTGACTCCAATATTAAGCTAAGTAACATCGCAAGAAACAGTAGCGGGATCGTTACCATCGATACCCAAGGCAAAAGGAGCAAGTTGTAGAGAACAGAGACTAGACTCACCCCTTTGAAAAACAGTATCGAAAAGGGAGCAATAAGAAATGTCAGCATCAGTTGAATCTTGATGAGCTGCAGCACTCGATCGATCAGAGTGGCGTTTGAAGATGATGGCCGACTATTCAAGGCAATATAAATAACGGCACCCAACGCACCAAAGGATAGCCAAAAGCTGCTCGACAATGCTGAAAACGGCCAAATCAGCAGAACCACGCACAAGCTTAAGACGACATACCGAAGCACACTGATATTTTGCCCACGCCACAAGAAATAGCTCGCGATAATACACATCACTAAAGCTCTCAAAGTTGGCAGCGTGAATCCAGCAAACCAACTATAGAAATAGGCTAAGCCGAGCCCGAATATTGTGGGAAACCAAAGAAATGAAGGTGAGAGTAACCTGAATACCTTTCCTACCTGATAGCCGATACCAAAGGCAATCCCAATATGTAGCCCCGAGATAGCCATCAAGTGAATCAAACCACTGCTTTTGAGCAAATCCCAACGCTGAGGATGGATAAGGTCTCGATAACCAAAACTCAAAGCCATAATGAGGTCTTGATTTGCTAACTCACTTAACCTTTCAAGACGGTTTTCAAACCAATGAGACCGCATGTTGGTATTGGTGTGAATTCGATATTGGGTATCAGCTCTGTAAGTTGCATTGGCAACCACACCGGTGCTAAACAAATACTTTTCTAGATCAAAGCCTGCTTCATTGAGTTTACCCCACACTGGTTTTATTGAGACTGATAAATCGACATCATCTCCGAGCGTCAACTTAAAAGGAGTAAACAAACGCAATTTTATCAATTGGGGAAAGATTAATTTTTCGCCGCCAATTGATCTGGCTACTATTACGCTTTCAAAACCGTGGCTATTTTCACTAAAAAGGCTAACAACCGAAGCATTTATGGTAGTATTCTGCCCTGATTGGAATAAGCGACTCGTTTGTATTTCAATCGCATTCCCTAGGCAGATAACTAGTATCAATGCTGTTGCTAGACCTCTTGCACTCCGGAAAACGCTATACTTTGTTGATGCTAGCAGTAACAACAGCATCAATGGTGCCCAAACCCAATGTGGCATCACAGGCCAGAAGCTGGCAGACACAACTGTCGCAGCAAATGAAATCAAGAACCAAGTGTTAAACAAGAGAGTAGCTTCCTCCTATGCCAAGAAAGTTTATCAAACGATTTATGCCTGACCATGAGCTAATCAAGCGTCAGAAAGCATTGAAAGTTTTTGGCAATGTTTTGTACAACCCCAACTTATGGTGCCTTAATCGTCGCTCTGCGGCTGGTGCGTTCGCTGTTGGGTTATTCATGGCGTTTGTCCCTTTACCAAGTCAAATGATTATGTCTGCAGGCCTTGCGGTCGCATGTGGTGTTAACCTACCACTGTCTGTCGCATTGGTTTGGATCAGTAATCCTGTGACTATGCCAGTGCTGTTCTACTTTGCTTATAAAGTAGGCGCGTTTGTGATGCATGTGCCGCCTCAAGCCTTTCATTTCGAACTGTCTTGGGATTTCATCTTGGCGCAAATGAGCACCATAGGACCTCCGTTCTTGCTGGGTTGTCTGATTTGTGGTGTGGTATCTGCAATGGTTGGCTACTTTGGTATTCGCGGGTTATGGCGTTACTCAGTAGTAAGAAGCTGGAAGAAGCGACAAGCAAGGTACTGAACGACCGTTCCTTGTTATTCAATCTATCCTTGTATGCGCTTCACTTAAAACGCACACAAGTTAAAATCAGATGAGCCACTGAACTCTGCAAGATTGACATGTAACGAAAGTCGTAAAGAACACGAATTGAATTCAATAAAAAAGGATCCCATCAGGGATCCTTTTTTTGTTTATGCCGTTAGTCTATCGCGCAACGTGACGTTTTCTTAGCGTATTACTTCGAGCTAAGCACCGAGGCTGGGTTTAACTTAGCCGCTCGTGATGCTGGGTACCATGTCGCCAGTAAACTCAGCACAATCGCAGTGCCGGAAACCACAACAACATCCGTCATATCAAGTTGTGATGGCAAGAAGTCAACAAAGTAGATATCACCGGACAAAAACTGGTGATCGACCAACTTTTCGAGCCCTTTGATAAGCGTAGTGAGATTAAGCGCCACCAAGACACCTATCGCACTCCCGACTAAGCTGCCTAGCACACCCGAGAATACGCCCTGCCAAACAAAGATGCGTTTAACAAGGCCGTCTGATGCGCCCATGGTTCTTAAGATCGCGATCTCCGATGCTCTGTCTTTGACTGCCATCATTAAGGTCGAGACAATATTGAAACAAGCAACACCAATAACCAGTACCATCACCAGATACATAATGGTGCGAACCAACTGAATATCTCGATACAAGAAGCCAAACTTCTGTTGCCAGCTTCGTAGATACACATACACATCAAGCTGGTTACCCACTTCACGCACAATAGAGTTCGCGTTCAGCACATCGGTCACTTTTAAAGAAACCCCGGTTACTGCCTCGCCTAGGTTTGCATAAGCTTGAGCATCGCCAATCGGGATTAGCGCCAAGCTGTGGTCGATCTGGCCATTAAGCGTCAGTAAGCCAACCACTTTCACTCGAACTCGTTTTGGCGCCTGAACTTTCACAGAACCGTTAACCGTTGGAATCATCAAAGTCAGATAGTCACCCACTTTCGCCCCCAACACGTTAGCCACACCAGAACCTAAGATGATTTGTTGTTGCCCTGCTTTAAACTCACTCCAAGCTTGTTTATCGATAAATTTCGATAGGCTTGATACCTGTTGTTCAAGTTGTGGGTCAACACCGCGAACTTCAATTGCTTTGAGTTCTTTGCCCTTTTCAGCAAGCGCGGTAATTTTTACATAGGGTGCTGCAGCTACAACTTTATCATTTTTCACCGACTGCTCAATCACGTGCTCCCAGCGAGTCACCGGTTCATTGACACCCTCGAATTCACCATGTGGAATAACGGAAAGTACACGCGACTCAAGCTCTCGCTCAAAGCCATTCATTGCAGACAAACCGATAATGATCACGGCCACACCAACGGCAATACCAATCGTCGAAGACAAAGAGATGAACGACACCATTTTGTCTCGCTGTTTCGCTCGGCTAAATCGGCCACCGATCAATAGAGATAAAGAAGAAAACACTTAGCTCTCCTCTTTTTCTACGTTGACCAATAAACCATCTTGCATGTGAAGCTGGCGATCCATCTTACCTGCAAGTTCACCATCATGAGTTACTACCAAAAAGGCCGTGTCGTACTCGCGGTTTAGTTCACGCATTAAGTCGTAAATAGAAAGTGCGGTGTTGTGATCAAGGTTGCCGGTAGGCTCATCCGCCAACACCAAAGCAGGTTTATTCACTAAAGCTCGAGCAATCGCCACACGTTGCCTCTCACCACCAGAAAGCTCTGAAGGTCGGTGGTCAACACGATGACTCAATCCTACTTTATCCAACAGACGTTGCGCCTCTTCTTTTGCTTTAGCTGGCTTTTCACCACCAATCAGCAGCGGCATTGCCACGTTTTCTAACGCTGAAAAGTCCGAAAGAAGATGATGGAATTGATAAACAAAGCCAAGATGCTGGTTGCGAAGCTTCGCCTGCTTATTTGAGCTCAAAGATGCTAAGTCTTGCCCGAGAAAGCTCACGCTGCCGTCAGACGCATCATCCAATGCCCCTAAAATATGCAATAACGTACTTTTACCGGAACCAGAGGTACCAATGATAGCGACTAGCTCACCCTTTTCGATTTCAAAGCTGACTCCCTTGAGAACCTCAGTATCTAACGAGCCTTCACGGTACGTTTTACGGATATCATTACATTGAAGAAAATTACTCATAACGAAGGGCCTCAGCAGGTTTCACAGAAGATGCACGATAAGATGGGAATACAGTGGCAATCAAGCTAAGTGCAATAGCCAGAACCACAACAACGGCGATTTGAATTGGGTTAATTAAAATTGGCAACTGTCCACCAAATGAAAACAGAGCAACGCCCATCGCCTCTAAAATAGTATTAAGGTTCATCGCTAGGGCAACGCCTAACACACCACCAGAGAGCGCACCAATCACGCCACTACTTGCGCCTTGAACCATGAATATCCCCATAACTTGACCATCAGTCATGCCTTGGGTTTTAAGAATAGCCACCTCAGACTGCTTCTCCATCACCACCATGATAAGTGCCGAAATAATATTAAACGCAGCAACACCAATAATCAGCCCAAGCATTAAGCCCATCATATTTTTTTCCATTCGAACGGCCTGGAATAACTCACCACGTTGGTCTCGCCAATCACTCCACAACCAACCTTCAGGTAACGGTTGATTAGACAGTTTCGCCACTTCAAACGGGTCTTCAAAGAACAAGCGCCAGCCTGAAATGGTATCGGATTTATAGCGCATCAAACGCCCAGCATCTTTAATATCTGTCACCATCAGTTGAGCATCAATATCAGAACCTGTATTGAAGATGCCTGCTACCGTGAAATTCCGTTGGCTAGGTATGCGCCCTAGTGGTGTGTATTGACTGGCACTGGTCACCATCAGGCGAACTTTGTCACCCATAGATACCTTCAAATTTCTCGCCAAGGTATGGCCAAGAAATAGCTGATACTGACCCGCTTTAAGTGAAGACAATCTACCCGCAATCAAGTGGTTCTGAAGAGGGTCATCTGAATTAGGTTCAATGCCGATCAACAGACCTGCAGATAACTGAGCAGGACTTTGAATTACCGCTTCGCTGCGAACAATAGGTTCAACGTGACCATTGAGCGACATTTGCTCGGCAAAATTAGGCGCTTGAGCAGAAAGAGACGTGGTACCGCCTTGCTCATAAACCACCGCTTGAGGAAGGACACCGAGAATTCGGTCTTTTAACTGCGCTTCGAATCCATTCATTACCGATAAAACAGTAACCAAAGACAGCACACCAATGGTGATACCTGCCGTCGACATATAAGAAACAAAACGGCTAAAGCGATCACCTGAACGACCTTTCAAATAGCGCAGGCCAACAAACAACGAAATAGGATGAAACATACTTTGAACCATCTAAAGGGGATGCGGGTTAATGTAACGGGTATTGCTGTTACTGTGTAGGGGTTAATTGAAAATATAGAGTGAATTAACTCAATTAGTTAGGCTTGAAAAACAGAACCTTGTCAAATAGCCAACTTTCAAACAACTATTTGAGACTTTCAATTAACTGACCTTGATTACTGCGGCCACATAGCGATAATCAATAGATCACTTCAAGGAACTAACGCATGACAGAACAAGAGTTTTTCACCGTTCACCACAGCCTTACCGCTAATATTGAGCCAATGGACAGTAACTTCGCTTTACCTTCTCAGATTCAATTCGAATCGGAGATCCCTGCCCCTTTTGTTGTGGCAAGTGAGTTTAGCCAATTGGACCTATTAGCCGACAGTGCTCGCAACGAACTGAAAAACAGCGACTTGAAGAATGTCATCAGTTTATTGGATGCACAGAACTCTAAATTAAACCTCTTGTTGAGCTTTATGTTATCGCAACAAGATGATGAACAATTTCGTACCCACACGTATTCATTTGGCGCGAGTCAGTTCTCTTGTTTTTCCAAAACAGATATCGAAGCGGGTCGCTTAGTTAAAGCCAAGCTCTTTATCGAGCACCCTGCCGCCGCTATTTATTGCTACGCGGAAGTCTTCGCTAGTGAACCTAAAGATTCAGGTTTCGAAATCAAATTCAAATATGCTCATCTTCGTGATACTGACCAAGACTTGTTGATCAAAGCTGCGCTTCATCAACAACAAAAGCTCTTACGTCAACGCTCTCTAGAACGAGATAACAAGTAAATAGACATGACAAAACAATCCATTTTTACACTACCTAAGCTCAAAGGTGCCGGTGATAAAAAACACATCGGTAACCTAGTTGGTTCATCTCTCGCGCTTGCTATCGCTAGACTTGCGGAGCAGCATAAAAGCCATACTTTACTTGCAGTGCCCGATCCTCAAATCGCACTCAAGCTTCAATCAGAAATTGAACAGTTTACGTCACATGAAGTGGCACTATTCCCTGATTGGGAGACACTGCCATACGACAGCTTCTCACCGCACCAAGAGATCATTTCTGACCGTATCGCTCGCCTTTATGCACTACCAACGTTAAAAGATGGCATCACGATCGTACCGATCAGCACGCTACTACAACGTCAGTCGCCACGTGACTTCTTGTTGCAGCACACCTTAATGGTGAAAACGGGTGATCTGTACTCGCTTGAGAAGCTGCGTCTTCAACTTGAAAAGTCTGGCTATCGTTACGTAGACCAAGTGTTTGGCCCGGGTGAGTATGCGAGTCGAGGTTCAATTCTCGACTTGTTCCCAATGGGCAGCAAAGACCCGTATCGTATCGACTTCTTCGATGACGAGATCGACACCATCCGTACTTTCGATCCTGAAAATCAGCGCTCTATTGAAGACATCTCTGAGATCCGTTTGCTGCCAGCTCACGAGTTCCCAACCTCTGAAAGTGCTATTGAAGATTTCCGAATTCGCTGGCGCCAACAGTTTGATGCGCGCCGTGAACCAGAATCGGTTTATATGCAGGTTTCAAAAGGCACTTGGCCCGCAGGTATTGAATACTGGCAGCCGCTATTCTTCGACCATACTGAAACCTTGTTTGATTATGTTGCCGATGAAGCGCAAATCCTCGTTCTAGGTAATGTCGAGACCGCGGTAGATTCATTCCTAACAGACGTTTCTCATCGATACGAACAACGCGGTGTTGACCCGTTACGACCACTGCTGAAACCTGAACAACTTTGGCTACAAAAAGACGAACTGTTCGCACATTTCAAACAAAAACCACAGGTCAATCTGAGCTTAGATTCAATTGAAGAAAAAGCCGGACGTACCAACCTTCCGGTTGTGTCTCTGCCTGATCTCAGCGTTCAACATCAGAATAAAGAACCTTTGTCTAACCTAAGAAAGTTCACTGAAGCCTTCGATGGCAAAGTAGTCTTTTCGGTTGAGTCTGAAGGCCGCCGTGAAGCATTGAGTGAATTGCTTCGAGGCATCAAAGTTCGTCCAAGCGAAGTTGAAAACCTCGACGCGGCGATTAAAGGTAAAGATAAGTTCACCCTGATCCTAGGTTCTGCTGAGCATGGCTTTATCCACGAAGAGCAAAACATCGCCCTTGTCTGTGAAAGCGACCTGCTAGGTGATCGCGTTGTACAACGTCGTAAGAAAGACAAGAAAAGCGTTAACAGCGACACTGTAATTCGTCACTTAGCCGAACTTAAACCGGGTCAACCTGTTGTTCACATTGACCACGGTATTGGTCGCTACATCGGCCTCCAAACACTTGAAGCGGGTGGCATGAAAACCGAATACGTAACGCTTGAGTATCAAAATGATGCCAAGTTATACGTACCTGTTGCTTCTTTAAACTTAATCGGCCGCTACTCTGGCGGCGCTGAAGATTCTGCACCACTGCATAAACTCGGTGGCGAAGCATGGCAGAAAGCTCGTAAGCGCGCCGCAGAGAAAGTCCGTGACGTTGCAGCCGAACTGCTTGATGTTTACGCTAAACGTGAACTAAAACCTGGCTACAAGTTTGTACTCGACCGTGGCCAATACGCGACCTTCAAGTCTGGCTTCCCGTTTGAAGAAACGGATGACCAAGCAATGGCCATCAATGCTGTTATGTCGGATATGTGCCAAGCCAAAGCCATGGACCGTTTAGTGTGTGGTGATGTTGGCTTTGGTAAAACCGAAGTCGCGATGCGCGCAGCATTCGTTTGTACCGACAACAGCAAACAAGTAGCCGTGTTAGTTCCAACCACCCTACTTGCTCAGCAACACTTTGAAAACTTCCGAGACCGTTTCGCGAACCAACCGATACGTGTCGAAGTTCTGTCGCGATTTAAATCAGCTAAAGAACAGAAATTGATCATGCAAGATGTTGCCGACGGTAAGGTCGACATCTTAGTGGGTACCCACAAGCTGCTTTCCAGTGACCTTAAGTTCAAAGACCTTGGCTTGTTAGTCGTCGATGAAGAACACCGCTTCGGTGTGCGCCAAAAAGAGAAAGTGAAGGCGATGCGCGCGGATGTCGATATCCTCACGCTAACCGCGACACCGATTCCGAGAACGTTGAATATGGCAATGAGCGGTATGCGTGACTTGTCGATCATCGCCACACCACCCGCACGACGCTTAGCAATAAAGACTTTTGTCCGTGAGAGTGATGACGCGATAGTCAGAGAAGCGGTACTGCGTGAAATCATGCGTGGTGGTCAAGTTTACTTCCTGCACAACCAAGTCGACACGATTGAAAAGACGGCTGAGTCACTACAAAAACTGATTCCAGAAGCGCGTGTCACCGTTGCCCATGGTCAGATGCGAGAGCGAGAGCTAGAACGCATCATGAATGACTTTTATCACCAGCGTTTTAACTTGCTAGTGTGTACTACCATCATCGAAACGGGTATCGACGTACCAACGGCAAATACCATCTTAATGGACAGAGCCGATAACCTTGGTTTAGCGCAACTGCACCAATTGCGTGGGCGTGTGGGTCGATCTCACCACCAAGCTTATGCCTACTTACTAACACCTCCCCCGAAAGCAATGACCAAAGATGCCGTCAAGCGATTAGACGCCATTGCTTCACTTGAAGACTTAGGTGCAGGCTTTACGCTAGCTACCCATGACTTAGAGATTCGTGGTGCAGGTGAACTACTCGGTGATGAACAGAGTGGTCAAATCCAGTCGGTTGGCTTTACGCTTTACATGGAGATGCTTGAACAAGCAGTTGAAGCATTAAAAGAGGGACGAGAGCCATCGCTTGATGACCTACTGCGTGAACAAACTGAAATTGAGATGCGCCTGCCTGCACTGTTGCCTGATGACTACATCCCAGACATCAATACACGTTTGTCTACCTATAAGCGTATTGCGAGTGTGAGTGACACCGACGAATTGGCCGAGTTGAAAGTCGAGCTGATTGATCGCTTCGGCCTTCTACCTGATGCTACCAAAAACTTGTTGTCAGTTTCTGAGCTAAAATTAGCCGCGGCGTCAATCAAAGCGAAGAAAATTGAAGCTCACGATAAAGGTGGATTCTTAGAATTCTACCCAGATGCTGACATAAACCCGGCCTACCTTGTTAAACTGTTGCAATCTCAACCGCAAAAGTTTTCAATGGAAGGACCAACAAAGTTCAAGTTTACGATACCATTGGTCGACAGACGGAAACGAATTCAATTTGTTAGTGATTTATTGGGCGAATTCAGACAGAACTTGCTGCCTTCAGCATAAGACCCAATCCACTTGCACATATAAATTATCCAGCCGATAGATCGGCTGGAAGACGGAGTAAAAATGAAAAGACTGATCCCACTGCTACTATTGTTCGTCTCACTGCCAAGTTTGGCGCAGAGACAATTTGATATAGAAGTGATCATTTTTAAGCGTGCTGTTGATGCAGAAAAAGTGAACGAATCTTGGCCTAACACACAGCCTAAGATTTCACTTGAGCGCGTTGGCTCATTTCAAGATACCCAATACCGAGCAAAGAAAGGCGTTCAAATGCTGCCTTACTCGGAATACAAGTTAACGCCTCAGAAAGACAAGCTACGTAAACACGCTGGTTTTGAAGTGCTAATGCATACCGCTTGGCGTCAGGGCGACCAAGGTAAGAGCTCTGCACCTGTATTCCACATTCAAGCAGGTAAAGATTTCTCTAAAGACTTCAACGCTGACGGTTCAGAGAAAGGTGCAGTAACTGCAGCAAATACTGATGGCTTCAAAGAAGAGACCATTGATAAGCCACTGTACGAATTAGACGGCAAGCTACAAATCTACGTTCAGCATTACCTCTACGCTGAAACAACATTGGATTTAAAAGCGCCGAGCGTTCGTGAAGTGACTCTTCAAGAGCAACAAATCGAGCTAGATTCACCAGTAAGTGGCGCCGAAAGCAATGTTCAAGTGGGCAACCTCACTGAAATCTCTCCGACGGTTGAAGTGGAAGAGTTCCTTAAGAGCTACCGCATGGACCAAAAACGTCGTATGCGCAGTACTGAGACTCACTACCTTGATCACCCGCTTCTTGGTATGGTGATTCAAGTTCGACGTGTGGCGCAATAATTAGCATAATAAGAATAGCTCAGTAACTCAGCTATTCTTATATAGAACCGAACTTGATGCATTCAATACGCCCTCCATTGTGAGGGCGTTTTATTACGCGGTACTTACTATCCTTATCTACACGTTACTTGGTACGTCCTATGAGCCCTGACTTTCAGATCAATACACAAAATCTCAGCCTCAAAATTATTGAAGCCTCAGGCGCTCAAGAATTTTCGCAGCTGGTTAAGTCCTCCCCGAGTTTATTGCCATGGCTCGACTGGTGTCATAGCGAGTTTTCTATCATCGAGGCCGAGAAATTCATTCTGGCAACTCGCTTAAACTGGGTTAAAGCCGAAGCGTTTGGCTTTGGTATCTTCGAGCGAAAAAGCGATAAGTTAGTCGGTATGGTGGCCATTAATGAGCTTTACCACACCTTTAACATGGCAAGTTTAGGTTATTGGGTAGGTGATGAATTTCAAAGAAAAGGGATAGCCAAGGAAGCGATGATTGCCTTATTTGAATTTTGCTTCGCGCTGCTCAAATTAACGCGTTTGGAGGTTGTCTGCGATACAGAGAACCTACCCAGCCAAAAGCTGATCGAGAAATGTGGCGCTGAACGTGAAACCATTGCTAAGAATCGCTTTATCTTTAACGGTAAGCCGAAAGATGGCGTGGTTTATTCCGTGCTACCTCCAACCTCTTAACAGCTTATTAGAGTAACAATCCGTCACAACACACAGTCGACACGATCAAAAAAGAGCTCCGAAGAGCTCTTTTTTATTATCAGCGTAACGCCTTTAGCAGGCTTGCCTGATTAGTGAAGCTTTAGGTTTGGACGAAGTACACGGTTAATACGACCAACTAACATCATCAGCGATGTTTTAATTAGTCCGTGAAGTGCCATCTGGTGCATACGGTACAAAGAGATGTAAACGATACGAGCAATACGACCCTCAACCATCATCGAACCTTTAGTTAGGTTACCCATTAAACTACCTACCGTAGAAAATCGGCTTAGCGAAACAAGTGAGCCTTTATCTTTGTAGATGTAATCTTTCAGGTCGCGGCCGTTTAACTTAGCAATGATATTGCTAAATGCACAACTTGCCATCTGGTGAGCCGCTTGTGCACGTGGCGGAACGAATGAACCGTCTGCTTGCGTACATTGCGCTAAGTCACCAATAGCAAAGATATTGTCATCAAGCGTAGTTTGTAGCGTATTTTTCACAACCAACTGGTTGATACGGTTCGTCTCAAGACCACCGATATCTTTCATGAAATCTGGCGCTTTAATGCCTGCAGCCCAAACCATGATTTGTGCTGGGATCTTCTCACCATCTTTAGTCGTTAGGCCGTCAGCATCAGCTTGTGTAACCATTGTAGTCGTACGCACAGTTACACCAAGCTTCGTAAGCTCAGAGTGTGCTGCGCTCGAAATACGAGGAGGTAGGGCTGGAAGAATACGCTCACCCGCTTCAACAAGGTTAACGTTCAGCTTGCTTGAATCTAGATCGCCAAAGCCATAAGTACGAAGCTCTTTAACCGCGTTGTGCAGTTCTGCAGAAAGCTCAACACCTGTCGCGCCAGCACCAACAATAGCAATATCTACTGTGCCTTGGCCGTTCTTAGCGTGAAGCTTTAAGAACTGGTTGTTCATTTCTGTACGGAAACGGTGCGCTTGCTCTGGACTATCAAGGAAAATACAGTTGTCGCGAACACCTGGTGTGTTGAAGTCGTTTGACGTTGAACCTAGCGCCATCACAAGAATATCGTATTCAAGTTCACGGCTTGGCATAAGCAGTTCACCGTGATCATCTTTCAGTTCGCTCAGAGCGATCACTTTACGTTCACGATCGATGTCGTTCAGGCTGCCCATTTGGAAATCGAAGTAATGGTTTTTTGCGTGTGCGCGGTAGCTTAACGCATCAACACCCTCGTCCAATGAACCCGTTGCTACTTCATGAAGTAATGGTTTCCATAGGTGGCTTGCTTTACGATCTACCAGAGTAATCTGGGCACGCTTTTTACGACCTAAAGTGCGGCCTAGCTTAGTTGCTAGTTCTAAACCACCAGCTCCACCGCCTACTACGATAATTTTTGTCACAATGACAATCCTCTACAAAATGAATAAATGGGGTTCGGCTCGATTACTCCAACCGATAAATTCTATGTATCTACTCGGCCTTGAATGCGAAGGCTGTTACAAATTGGATTACCGCGAAAAAGAATAACGACAGCTCACCGAGTAGTTAGAGGGGTTACAAGCAACAAACATTGGCTTGCCGCTTTGCTCACTTGGATAAAAAAGGTGACTACCTGAGAGGTAGAGCACAAATAATGGGCAAGTTTTATCACTCGCTCTCAATTTTTCTTGATATTTATCAAAATATTTTGCTTGGGAACATTATATATAGCAAAAAGATGACCGCAACAAAAATCCTTACCCACAATGAGGATTCGCGGCGAATTAGTTAACGTTTGCGCAAACTTATCTTTAAATGCTCAAACTCTTCAAAAAATAACTACAACCATTTGATTAATGTTCGGCTCTTGGGTTCAGATGTAAAAAAAGCAGCACTCAATTGAGTGCTGCTTTTATAAAATAACTGGAATAATTAAGCGTTTTTAAACGCTTTCATTGTCTTCAAGTGCTGAGAGATTTTTTTGAACTTATGACTCTCTTTTTCGTCCCAGATGACATCATAATAATCTTCTAACGCGGCAGCTGTTTTGGTATTGTCGTGAATCTCATCTTCACGAGAAAGCACCACTAAACAGCGACCTTTGTTCTTCATACGATATTGAGCAACACACTTAGTCGCGATGTCTTCGTACTCTTCTGGACGGTCAATTCGACCTACCATGTTGTTCTCAGGGTGCAGATTCGGATTGAACACCACCTGCTTAATACCACATAAGAAACCAATACGTTCAGACCAAAAACCACCTAAGCCTACACCACAAATGATCGGATGCGGGTCATCGGATTGCTCTATCACTTTATGCACTTCTTTTAGCAAATGTTGCATATCGTGTTTTGGATGCAAAGTACTGTAGTTGATGAAACGAACGTCATCATCAATGAATTGCAACTGCAGTATTTTTTCGTGATTGCCCGGGCTAGTTGAGTCGAAGCCATGTAGATAAATAATCATTAGTACCTCCTTGTTGAATATTGGTACGTTTTAATTAATCTAACATGAAAAATAAGGTTTTAAAGGGAACACGAACGAAATTATATTTTTCACTTCCTAAACGTGATCCTAGCTACATAAAGTGTGACTCAGCGCCTCTGCTTCACGCAGATAACTTTCATCGCCCCAGAGCTGATGAGCAAGTAAATACCATAGCATCGCCATCATCTGGCTTCTTGATAACCATGCTTCTACCCCATCGAGCCAAGGCTGAACATCATGGATACCTCGCAACTGACAGTACTTATCAACGGCTTCAGCAACTGGTAACCCTGCAACAGCAATGGTCAGCGTAAGATCAAGTCTAGGGTCTGCTAACGCAGCATATTCCCAATCAATAATCTTAATGCCGTCACTGTTTCTCACTAGGTTATAACCACCTAAATCAAAATGGCACAAAGACAGGTCAACATTTGGGATACTTGGAGCCACGCGCCACTCTTGATAAATCTTGGTGCAGGTTTCAGTCTTATGAATCGCATCAAGTTGGAGCCAGTAATGATCGACTCGCGCTGTGAAACTGAACGGTTGGAGCGGCAATCGCGCGGTGTTAACCAAATGCACCGAGATCAGAGTCTTCAACAAATCATCAAGCTCTAAGCCTTCGTAAAGCGTCTCACCCGCAATCCATTCAACCAATAAGCCTTGCTCATTGACCACTATTGGACTTGGCCCCAGCCCAAGGCGTTCAATCGTAGACAGCACTTGGTACTCTTCATGACGAGAGATGAAGAACGCTTTGGTGATGGGAGTGGTGGGCCGCCAAACATACGTAGTACCATCGGCATCAACCAGTTTCCAACATCGATTGGTCAACCCGCCGGTCAGCGTTTGAGCTCTAACAGGTGGCTCAGAAAAGTAACCATCAAGCGAACTCAAACTGGTATCAAGAAGCTTAGCCTCAGACCAAGAAAAAATTGCCATATTTACTCCCTATAAACGTCTTCATTTTCCTACAAAAAAGACACTGACCAAAAGCCAGTGTCTCTTCATAAACAGCACATCATGCACTGCATTGGCGTGTGACCAAGCTATGTGTGGCCAAATCATGCACAGCCAAGACTAGACGCTGTCAAAACTGGCTGCGTTTAGTTGGCAAGTAAGCGAAATTAAAGGCCTAGTAGGCTCTTAGATTGTTGCTTACGGATTTCAGTCTCGTCAGCCCATTCAATCAAGCCAGACTCAAGATCCATTAGACGCATCGTCATTTTGTAGTAAACGTCTTCATCGCTACCGTCTTTCTTAACGATGCTTGATAGGTTGCCGTACAGCATGTATTGAGCACCGACCATTTTACCGAATTGAATTGCTGAACTTTGATTTACAAGCTCATCATTGTTTTGGAAGTTCAATTGGTCACGAACAGACTCTACACGATCCATATCAACGAAACGGAACTTACCAGAGTTCAGCATTTTAGTACTGATAGTGTCAGTGATTGACTCAGTATCGATGTGCTCACTTGTCTTGTTCTTGATTCGCTCTACGAACACGATTGGACGTTGCTCACGAGTAATGTAAGACACTGAACCAGACGCCATCATGCTATCGACCATTTCACCCGCAATCGTTTGAAGGTCAGTTGAACCGAAATCGATTGTTGTGGTTTCTACTGCTTGTGCATCACCGTAGCTTACCTTGTTTGAACAACCGCCTAAAATAACCGCTAAACCTAGTAGCGCAACGACACTCTTTTTCATTTTGTTTCCTCAACTTATCACTGAGCGGGGTTACCCACACTCTTAAATTCTTGTATTTACGAATCATTAGACCCGTTTTATCAGACTTACTGCTCTCGGAACTGGACTCTGAACTGAGTCGCTTTCGGGTTTACCGACACTTCCGACAACGAAATACTTTCAAAACCACGAACAATGGCTTGCTTCCAAGGGCCTTGCTTTAGGTTCACCTCAAGCCCGGCATCGTCGTACCAGTAAAAACGATAAAGGATATGTTGATCGCCTTTATAGTTACTGTTTAAACGAACGATTCCGCGCGTATGACCGTCGACCAGATCGGTACGGATATCTTCAACCTGTAAACGGCTGCCCAATACCTTGTCACCAAAGAAAACGTTCTGAGTCAGACTATCAACCCTTACGCCAGCTGTATTATCAGCACAACCAGCCAGAGCCATAACCGCTGCTAAACTCACTAACCACTTTTTCATTACAGCCTCCCTAGCTGTTTATGCCACATTGTTGCATTATTACCTTGTCGAGAAATCCACACCAAAGTGGTCTGCCCTTCTCGGATATCAAAGTCGTACGTTTTAGCGCCCGCTTCTAGCGTATATTGACCGCTGTTTGCTACGAACGTGCTGCTCTTAATTTCAGCAGGTAGAGATTGCCAACTGCGAGTGTCTGGTTGTTCGGTGAATGTATTCCACACATTGAACAAGATATTGCCGACATCGTTGCCTTTGGTCGCTTCTTTACGGATACGGTCTTTAGCTACCACACGTAAAGCCTGACGGATAACAATGCTCGTCATACGTTCAGACAAATCATTCTGAGCCATCGCGTTTACGTCCGTGATCAGGTGTTCTTGTAACGGTTGCCCGCTGATTCGCAAGGCAGAAAAACGCTCCACATTTTGGCTCGGATAATAGGGCAGTGCCAGAGAGTATATTGCGCCCTGATCGCGACTGTCATAAACAGGTAAATCTAATCGCCAACTGTCCATTGCTTGTACAGCGCTCTGCTCTTGAAGAACAATCACTCGCCCTTCACCTGCACTAAGTTTAGAAGACTGCTTATAGCGTTTTTCTAATGTCGCTAAATCTTGTCGCATCCCTAAACGAGCAGCTGTTGCCATCGTTCTGTCGATGATTTCTTGGTTATCTGGCATCACAGCCAAAGCACGACGATAGTCAACGTATGCGCTGTTTAAATCATTCGAAGCTTCATAAAGCAGTCCAGACAAAAACATCAAATACGCATTCTGTACCGACTGCAGCTTTTTACCCGCATCAGGATAGTTTGCAAGGATGCTCCCCACATTGGCAGACAACCCCTGCTTCTTCGCATCGCTGGCTGCACGGTCTAACTCAGCTTCACGTTGCTTCTTTGCTTGTTCTTGAACTTGGTTGGCGCGACGCATTTCAATCACCGCACCTTCTAAATCGTTTTTCTTGAGATAATTTAAACCGAGATACAGATGAAGAAACCCCAGCTCATAATCGGCTGGCACATACTCGGTAATATTATCATTCACCGCCAACGCACCCACGCTGGTTGCACTGTCTGAAATCGAGATCACGGCTTTTCTTTGCTGCTCAGTTACCGCCTGGTCCGCCACTTCAAACGAAGACTTACTCTCTGGGTATTGCTGATCCAGAAGGTTAATTCTGCCTCTTTCAAAGTTATCAAGGATGTCACCCGCAGCGTAATCTGGTAGCTCTTGTTGAGCCTCTGAATAATCTCCAGATTTAACGGCTTGGTAGATCTCTTTGTTTTGCGCGCTGTAATGACTGAACAGGTTTCCTGCAGACATACTTGCACAGCCCACAGTCAACGCCGATAAAAGGGCAATGGAAGCGAATCTAAACTGTTGCTTCACTTATCGTCTCCGTGCATGTTTAAAATGCCAACTTTGTTAGGGTCTGTTGACCTTTCGTGGTTAAATTTTGTTCGAGATAGAATCGTTTTAGGCGCGGCAAGGAGTATGTAGCCTAGTCATTCTAAGTTAATACTTCTTAACAAAGCATAAAACGATTCTAGCCGAACCCTTCGGGCAGTCTTTGTGGTTCATTTCTACTGCGTTATCAGCTTCTCATGTAGGCTAGCTACACTTCAAAGCCTCTGCCTTGTAGAAATTTCCCACAAAGTGCTGCAAAAATCAGCTCGAAAGATCAACAGACCCTAGTCTCATTATCAAAACGAAGCGTGTTGTAAAAAGGATCTCAAGCCAGTTGAAACCCTACTGATTTAGCTTCTGCCTAGGCGATGCCGACATTCAGACAACAGATAGAACTTAAAGTTGGCATACAAACTACAAATTTTCCAACTAACTACTTGTGTTAACCCACTAATGAGTTCGTTTAAACTAGCTCATTAGCTTTCATTAACTTGTTAGCTTTGCATTAGCTCATTAACTTTTTATTAGCTCATTAAGAGGGGACCAAGTGGACGGCCACCAACCAAGTGCATGTGAATATGATAAACCTCTTGGCCACCGTGAGAGTTACAGTTCACGATAAGACGATAGCCATCTTCTGCGATGCCTTCTTCTTTTGCTAACTTGCGAGCCACGGTAAACATACGCCCCATCATGGCTTCATCTTCTACTTCAACATCATTCGTTGTTGGAATCAGCTTGTTTGGGATGATTAAGATATGGCTTGGCGCGCGAGGGTTGATATCGCGAAATGCCGTTACTAAATCGTCTTGGTATAGCAGATCTGCTGGGATTTCTTTATTGATGATCTTACTAAAAATGGTTTCTTCAGCCATGTTTCTCTCCGATAAAACATTTATTTTTTAATGCTTTGAGTATGCGCTATGCCGCATCAAACCACAATAAATCTGCTTTAAAGCATAATAAAAAACACCGTTCAAATCAAAGAAAACGAGCCTTAGCTCTCAAGAATGGCATGTTGGTTATAACTGAGGGCTATTTTTGACGTGTGCGTCATAAAATGCGTAAACGGAGCTCAATAGAATGCTGATAATTTTGTTAGTTTTACTTTGACCTGACATTAGGTCTGCATTTTTATTTAGGGAGAAAGCCATGAAGGGATCTGTGATCAAGCGTATGTACGCTGGTTTCGCACTGATCATCATCATGTTCGCAGTCACGATAACCATCATGATGAACAGCATGAATCAGATACACAGCAATTTTGAGAGTGTCTCAGAAACCTCACTACCACTTGTCGCGCTTTCAAATCAAACAAGTGTTCAATTGCTTTCTGCTGATAAATCATTCAAAGATTACTTAACCACACAAAACGCTGAACGCATGTCTGCAATGCGTACTGAGTTTGCTGCGTCACAAAACTCGTTTTCAGAAGTTCTCGGAAGTTTAGAAGCGGCAAGCCAAAACAATGTTTCGCTCACTGAACGCATTGCCCAATTAAGAGCAATGGAAGAACGCTACTTCGCCGAAGCTGACGAAGCGATGAACAACTACGTCGCGATGTTTGAAGCTCAAGAGCAAGTACAGAAAGCATCTCGCGATTTCCAACGCTTACATTCAGAGTTAACTGTTGGCATGAAAGAGTACGTTGCCGACCAAAAAAGCATCTCTGTAAAAGTGATGGCAAAAAGCTACTTCATTAAACTTCAAGATGCTGAAGTGATTACCTCTGATGCGCTAGCCAGTTCTGATGTTGCCTTCGTTCAGAAAGCCGTTAACCAAAACAAAAAGGCCGTTACTCACCTTAACTACGCATACCGCGGCCTATCCACACAACTGCCAGCACTTAAAAATGTCTTTGATGAATCGGTTCAGAAATTCACCAAAGACGTTGGTCAAAAAGGCGGTGTGTTGGACAAGCACAACAACTACTTAAAAGCGAAACAAGCTCTGTACATCAACATTGCTAACTTAGCCGTAGAAATAGACCAAGCCATGGCTGTTTTAGACTCATTCAACGTGACTGCGGAAGAGCAACTGAACGCTTCACTGGAAGACGCAAGCAGCATCTACGACAAAGGCCTGTTCAATGCGATTGCAATTGGTATTGTTGTCACCGTATTCGCTGCAGCAATTGGTTACCATATTGCACATAGCGTAAGAGAGCCATTAACTCGCATTCTGGGTACATTAGAAGGCCTAACTGAAGGCGATATGACTCAGCGTATCGATATTCGTTATGACAACGAATTCAGCCGTGTGAGTCGTCACATCAACACCTTAGCCGACAACCTACGCAATATTCTGGTGAAACTGAATGACGCTTCAGATGACTTAACGAAGACCGCAAGCGTAAACCAGAAAACCTCTACAGAGACGCAAGCTCAACTGAACAGCCAACGTGAGCAAACGGCAACTGTCGCGACCGCAATGACAGAAATGTCTCATTCTGTACAAGAAGTGGCGAATAGCGCGCAAAGCTCACTTACCATGGTTCAACAAGTAGAATCGGCTTCTGAGTCTGGTCGTCAGATAATGAACACCAACATCAGTACCATTAACCAGCTCGAGGTTCGCCTTACTGAATCTGTTGGTGCTGTAGGTGAGTTGCAACAGATGAGTAGCCAGATTGGCTCAATCCTCGACGTTATCCGTGGTATTGCTGAACAAACCAACCTACTTGCACTCAACGCGGCAATCGAAGCGGCGCGTGCCGGTGAGCAAGGCCGTGGTTTTGCAGTGGTTGCTGATGAAGTACGCGTGCTAGCACAGAAGACCACTCAATCAACATCTGAAATCGAGACCATGATCAGCAACCTGCAATCAAGCTCGAAAACAGCAAGCAACGTGATTGAAAGTTGTATGAGCGATATGGACATGTCGGTTCAACAAGCTTCAAGTGCCAACAGTGCGATGGAAGAGATCCAAGCCTTGATTCTAGAGATCAGCCACATGAGTACACACATCTCTCAAGCAGCCGCTGAGCAGAGTGAAACTTCTGGTGATATTGCGCGGAATATAGAAGACATCAACCATATCGCAGATAAGAGTTACCAAGCGATGTCTTCAATTGCGGAGGCAAGCCAAAACCTAACAATTCTCGCAAACCAGCAAGGTGATTTGGTTCATCAGTTCAAGCTATAGGTAGCTGAGAAATTGATAGATATTTAGTGAGAATATTGGGACTTCTTACCCAATAGTGATAACTATTTGAACAAGGGCAACTTTTATCAAGGGTTGCCCTTGTTTTTTATGATCTTTGTCATTATATGATTATTAAGGCTTGCTGCTTCCCGTTTTTTCTTTCACCTTTATGAGCGAGCCGCTATTAAGGAATTTATATGGCTGTTCATGTTGGCATTATCGATCAAGATCCCATTCGCTTGATCACCCCACTACTCGATAACCGAACGATCAGCACTCACATCGTGTTCATCGGTGACAAGAATCAAGTCAGTATTTACCAACGCTTAGACAGCGTTTTGCAGAAGCGCGACATTACGAGTGAATTTTTCGAAATTCCAACCCTCGTAAATACATCCGCGATTAAAGAGTCTATCCAAAACCTTGCCGAAGACCTCAAAGCTCGTGGTGAAGAAGTGAAACTCAACGCAAGTTGTGGCCTTCGTCACCGCCTACTTTCTGTCTACGAAGTATTTCGTACTTACCACTGGCCAATCTTTGTTGTTGAACCAAACAGTGACAAGCTGTGCTGGCTTTACCCGAATGGCAAAGAAGACGCACAAGTTCAAGACCGCATCACTATCGACGACTACCTGACTGTGTTCGGCGCTCGTGGTGAATTCAGCGATGTACAGCTGTCTCCGCAACTTGATCAAAAGCTTTATGAGCTGGGTGAACGCTGGGCAAGTAATGCACTAGAACTCGGCCCAGGCCTTGCTACATTGAACTATCTTGCAACGACCTGCCGCAAAGAACAGAGACTTGATGTGGGCTTGTCAGAGAAACAACAAGGCTATCGCGAGCTAAACATGCTGTTGAGCGATTTGGTTGAAGCTAAGATCGCCACTTATGACAATGGTATTTTGACGTTTGCCAATGAAGACGCACGACGCTTCTCAAACGGCGAATGGCTTGAAACATTGGTTCATAGCACAGTTAAGCAGATCCAAGATGACATGCCGACCATTCAAGACCGCTCTTTGAATGTTCAAGTTTATCGTCAACTCGGTGAGCGCGAGGTTCGTAACGAGCTTGATGTTGCCTCTGTAGTGAACAATAAGCTGCACATCATCGAGTGTAAGACCAAAGGTATGCGTGATGATGGCGATGATACCTTGTACAAGTTGGAATCGCTTAGAGACCTTCTGGGTGGCCTACAAGCACGTGCAATGTTAGTGAGTTTCCGCCCTCTTCGTCATAACGACATCACACGAGCAGAAGATCTTGGCCTTGCATTGATTGGCCCTGACGAATTAAAAGATCTTAAAACACACCTAGCGGCATGGTTTACCGCCGCCGGTGGTGATGAAGATTTAGAATGCTAAAAGCCAATAGGCTCTTGAGAGCTCAACGCTCTTAAGTAAATCTAAAAAGGCGAATGACGATTAAGTCACTCGCCTTTTTTGTTCTCCAGCCATTTATCTGTTCCGCTCTATTTCCACCTTTCAACTCTCTATATCTTTAATTTATTTGCCCCATAAAAAATGGCCGCATCATTTGATGCGGCCATTTTTAAATCTTGGAAACAGACTTAAAGCACTTTAAGACTAAAAGTATTTTTACAACTTAAAGCATTTTACGAGCAGCTTCTACAACCACTTTGATTGAACGCGCTTCTGTTACTTTTAGTGTTTCGTGATCAGGCGTCTCTTTTTGAGTACGGTTGATGATTACACCAGCAACACAACCCGCTTTAAGACCAGAACTTGCACACATAGTTAGAAGCGTTGCAGATTCCATTTCGAAGTTTAGAACGCCCATGTCTTGCCATTCTTGCATAGAGCCTTGGAAACGCTTAACAACGCGACCAGAGAACGTGTCGTAACGCTCTTGACCTGGGTAGAACGTATCGCTTGATGCCGTTACGCCCATGTGAACTGTTGCACCTGATTCATCAACTGCCGCTTTCATTGCTGTTGCAACTTCAAAGTCAGCCACTGCTGGGAACTCCATAGGAGCAAAGTGTAGGCTAGCGCCGTCTAGACGAACAGAACCTGTAGAAACAATCATGTCACCCACGTTTACGTGTGGCTGGATAGCACCAGTAGTACCAACACGTAGGAAAGTGCGAACACCAAGTTGAGCAAGCTCTTCAACTGCGATAGAAGTAGATGGACCACCGATACCTGTTGAACATACAACAACTGGCTTGCCGTCTAGCTCTGCGCGGTAAAGCGTGTATTCACGGTGACTAGCAAGAAATACAGGATTCTCCATCTCTTCGGCAATTTTTTGCACACGAGCAGGATCACCAGGAATGATCGCAAGAGTAGCACCGTTAAGATCTGCTTCAGTAACACCTAAATGGAAAACAGCTTGAGACATAGTTCGCTCCTTTTGGCTTATTGGGCTTTTTACCCTTATTTAAGCTCATAGTAAATTCGTGGGGTACGAACACACTCTAACCAAGCTCATTACAAAATGAAGTGACGAGTGTCACACCAATGATCGCAACAAGATTCCAAGTTTCACGAAAAACCGATTGGCATCACAAAAACAAGCAATCCATACGCCTACGTTGCATACGAATGAGACAAAAAACGCCTTTAGCTTATTAAGACTAAAGGCGTTTATTTGCATCAAAATAGTGGATATTAGCTAGAAGTGCTTAATCCGCTTTTGATTTGAATCGAAGTAAACGAAGAGCGTTGAGTGTCACCAAAGCTGTCGCACCACTATCCGCTAAAACTGCCACCCACAAACCGGTAATACCTAACAAGCTTGTCACTAAGAACACACCTTTCAAACCAAGTGCAAGTGCGACGTTTTGGCGAATGTTATTCATGGTCGCTTGCGACAGTTCAATCATCGCTGGTAACTCAGTTAAACGGTTGTGAGTCAGTGCTGAATCCGCAGTTTCAAGGGCAACATCCGTACCACCGCCCATTGCGATACCTACATTTGCTGTTTTCATAGCCGGCGCATCGTTGATGCCATCGCCCACCATGGCCACGTGTGACTGCTGAGATAACTGTTCAACGTAAGACACCTTATCGCTTGGCAATAGGCTTGCTTTATACTGCATACCAATCTTGCTGCTGATCGCTGCCGCGCTTCGCGGGTTATCCCCAGTCAACATGATAGATTGAATACCCAAATCATTGAGTCGTTCAATCGCAAGCTTAGCGTCACTACGTAACGTGTCTTGCCAAGCAATCAGACCAATCACAGTCGCAGCTTGCTCGGTTGATTCTTTTTGATCTTTAAGCTCAAGAGCAACCACAACCGTCTTGCCCTCGCCTTCTAATGCCTCAACCTGAGAAACAACATCGGCACCAAGATCGAACGTCACCTTAGAAGGCGATAGAACCTGATACTTAACACCATCAACATCACCTTCAACACCACTACCAATGAGCGCTTTCTTGTTGTGTGACTCAGGGATCTCAACATTCAGCTCTTTAACTTTAGCGACAAGCGATTGCGCCAAAGGATGAGTCGAACCAACTTCAATCGCCCCAACTACACGAAGCATCACGTCTTGTTTCCAACCTGATAGAGGTTGAATATCCGTAACCTGAGGCTTACCTTCAGTCAGCGTACCTGTCTTATCAAAGGCAATCGTTTGAATTTTCCCTAACTGTTCTAGTGCCGCGCCGCCTTTAATTAATGCGCCACGTTTCGCCGCTGCTGCTAAACCAGAAGTAATTGCAGCAGGTGTCGAGATAACCAACGCACACGGACAAGCAATCAACAATAGAGCTAGACCTCGGTAAACCCAGGTTTCCCAAGGCTGCGCGAACAGCAATGGTGGGGTGATGATGACCAACAGAGCCACCAACATCATTAGTGGTGTGTACCAGCGGCTAAACTTATCGAGGAAACGTTCAAGCGGTGCTTTACGAGATTCTGCTTCTTCAATCAAGTGAAGAATACGGTCGATCGCATTCTCACCCTGTTTTGACGTGATGGTGATACGAACGACTTTATCGACCACCACAGCACCAGCCATGATGCTGTTGCCTGCTATATGTTCGACAGGAACAGACTCACCCGTTAGCGCACTTTCATCGAAGCTTGCAGCGTCGGTAATCAGTTGGCCATCAGCAGGTAAACGAGAGCCCGCCGCCACTTCAATCACATCACCGGGAACCAGTTCACTGACTGCAACTTCGACACGCTCGCCGTTGATGATCTTGGTTGCGTTTTCTGGTACCAATGCCATTAGCGCTTGAACGCCACTTCTTGCTCTTGATGAAGCAAACGCTTCTAAGCGCTCACCAATCAAGAACAACAGTAAAACCATCGCCGCTTCCGCGGTTTCGCCCAGGTACAAGGCACCCAGCGCGGCAACACTCATTAGAGTTTCTATTGCGAAAGGTGTACCTGAACGTGCCAGCTGAACCGCTTTCTTAGCCACCGGATATAATCCGAGTAGACAGGTTGCGGTGAATAAGCCTTCACTTAATTGAGGATGTGTACTTTTCAGAAGCGCAGCGAACAGCATTGCCGCTGCAATCGCGATAATCTGAAAATTAGGTTGGATGTACGCTTGCCAAAAAGTCTCAGGTTGTTGTTTTTCTTTCTTAGAACCGACTTCCGAAAGAGGGAAACCCGTTTTGATAGAGACCTGTTCAATGGTGTCGGCAAGACTTTCATTATCGAATTTAACAACCAGTTTTTCGGTAGCAAAGAGAACCTTCGCTTGAATAACACCGTCAATATTACTGATCGCGTTTTCTATTTTTCTTGCACAAGCTGGGCAGTCCATTCCGGCAACCAGCCAACTTTTGGAAAATTGGGCGTTAAGAGACTCAGTTAAGGGCAGCCGGTCTTCTTCTCCACTGTCTGAACCACAACAATCATCTGCTACTGCAGAAGCCGTCGTAGAACTACAGCATGATGAAGTACCCGCTGCCGTGATGCTGGAAATTTTAGGACTGGAACAGCTTGCTCCTGCCGCTTGAGGTTGAACGTCCACTTTTGTTGAGCGGCACGCTGCATGTTTTGCGCACATAATGTATCTCCTTAATACTCAAAAGCCTTGAGGTTGTTGCTGGCTAATCACAGCAACCAAACCTTAAGTTCATCAAAAGTATAAACCTTGGAGGCTACTCCAAGGTCAAGAAGAAATTGTCCAAGGCCAAGAAGAAATTTGCAAACCGACCAATCTCGTATTGGAATGCCGGTGTTATTGCGACTTGAACTCTTTACACTCTTCTCTGTTCGCAGATACATCATCAATAAGAACCGCATCGTGTGAACAAAACGGTTGTGTATTCAAGCTCACTATCGATACATCGTCTTCTACAGGATCAACTTGGGAACCTTGCATAAGCTCGGCAATATGATAGCGAAGCACCAAGGTACCAAGTATTCCGAACAAAACATTACCCAAGGCTTGCCCATACAACACACCCAATGCGCCATACCATTGCGAGCCTAAGTAGACGAACGGCAACGTACCAAGAGTGGCTTTACCCAGATTCAGTGCGGTCGAGTAAAGCGGTTTACCTAGGTTATTGAAAGACGTATTGGCAACAAACAGCGCGCCATTAAAAGTAAAGGTTAAGGCGACATAAGTACAAAATGCCGCAACAATAATTGCTGCATCACCTTGCAGGCTAAAGCCTTGGATCACATAGTCTTGGACAAAGTACAACAGAATACAGACGGCGATGGTGTATGCCGTAGTAACCAACAATGAGTTGTTGAGCGTTTCTTTTACTCTGTCCATTCGTTCTGCACCAAAGTTTTGCCCAATGATTGGGCCTACAGCGCCGGACAAGGCAAAAATAACCGCAAAACAAACCGGCGTTAGACGACCAATCACGGCAAAGCCCGCGACAAAATCCTCACCGTATTGTGCGATACCCGTTGTCACAATCGCATTACCGATAGGTGTTGCGGTATTGGTGATAATTGCGGGAAGCGCTATGGCCAATATAGGGCGAATATTAATACGCCACTGCACCAGTGAAGGAGGTGCAACCAAGTGATGACTACGAATCAGAGGATACAGCGAGAAAAGAAGCACCGAAAAACGGGCAAAAACAGAAGCAATAGCCGCCCCTTCTATATTCCAGCCAAAACCAAAAATAAACAGAGGGTCCAAAATCGCATTAACGATACCACCCGACAAAGTCGCCCACATCGAACGTTTGGCATCTCCTGCCGCCCTCAAACCCGCACCAGCCGCCATCGCCAACGCCAAAAATGGCCCACTTGGCAATAAAATCTGTAGGTAAGCTTGGGCACGCTCTGCGGCAACCCCTTTTGCCCCTATAGCGGCTAACAGTTCTGGGATATAAGCAAACATCACCGCGGTAATCGTCAAACTGATGACAAAAGCAGTCAGCATAATACTGGTGGCGAGGTTTCGAGCGTGTTCCTGATTCTTTGAACCGATCGCTTTGGAAACTAACGCGCCCATAGCAATGGAAGTACCGATCGAAACGGAGGTAGAGAAAAAAGTCAGCGTGCCTGCAAAACCCACCGCAGCGGCCAATTCGACTTGTCCCAACATACTGATGAACAACATATCGAGTAAATCGACCACGAATAACGCCATCAAACCGACTGAGCCAGCCCCCGACATCACCAAGATGTGGCGCATCGTTGAACCTTCTACAAACTTTGCCGTTTGATTTGACATGAAACCTCCAAAAGCTGGGACACCCACAAGCAAGCTCCCTAAACTAGTGACCCAAAACTAGCGTTCCACAAGCTAGGGAGCGACAAAGAAAGGATCGACAAAGAAAGGCTCTATACAGAAAAAAGGCGCTAGTGCGCCTTTTTTCAATTGAGGGTATTGAGAAAAATAATCGTTCTTAACACGCTACTATACCTGATGTTTGAAGCATTCTTCCAAGTTCTTGCCGATTGCTCTCAAAACATCGGTTCTGGTGATAATACCCACTAGCTTTTTGTTATCGAGCACTGGATAAGCTTTTGGTTTACCCACTTGCATCATATCTGCCAATTCAATGATGGATAAGTCTGGTGATACCGATAGCACCTCTTGGTACATACAATCACCCACAATGTGTGTGTCTTGGCAGAAATAGCTCACCTTCACCAATTTTTCTAATAAATCTTGCTCAGAAAGGAAACCAATAACTTGCTCATTATCATCAATTACTGGACCGCCCATGTGATGGCTGCTCATTACTCTATCTAACGCGAGACTTAACGGCATGTCAGGAGTGAATGTCACAACCTGCGGCGTCATGTAATCTTTCACTTTTATTGAATGCATTGCGTTCTCCCTAAATACTTTTCGTCATGTCTTTTTCTATCTTGTTAACCTAATTGTTGTCTAAAATCTTGATTTTACTAAATGGATTTCAACAATTTTATTGATAGGTAAAACCTACCAAGGCGAGAAAACAAGGTCACAAAAGGCTTGTGAGCATTTTTACGCGAGCAAAAAAATAAAAAATAGAGTCCTTACAAAGCCTTACTTTATGACACTAGCTTGAATGAATAAACCTTGTACTCTTCACGCCATAAATAATTATATCGTTACAATTAGGCCGTTTATGCAACACAACAACAGTATGTACGCGTACATTTATTCCGGTGTCGATGGTACAGAAAACACCCTCATCGCTACTGTCGATAACCAAGAAAAGCCCCTTATCTCTAGCTGCGTCGATGAGATAAAACACATGTCTAGCTTAGCGATTGATCTGGCGGCAAAACACAATTTGAAAGTAAAGCTGGTCAAATACCAAAGAGAACAAGAGATCGACTTCGGCTTGTTCGTTAAATAGCAGACTCATCACACATGTCTTGACCGACAAGCTCAACAAGCATTGTCAACGACACATGAATACCGTATTTTGTGGCAAGTTCTTGAGTAGGTAATCACATTGACGATGATTACCTGCTTTAACCGATAAGCGCTCGAATTGGAGACATCCGTCGCACCGCTTTTCATTGTCCAAACGGTTCACTATGACTTCGCTTAGTTCTCCTCAAACTGTTCTATCTCACTTTATCCCTAAGCTAAAAAGCTACTTTAGCGAATTGTTAGATTTCCAATCGCGCATTTGGGTAGTTCATATCTTTGAAGACTCCATCACCGATCAGTCCTTTGTGATAAATGAAGATGGCTTTAAAGAGCCGTTAGAGTGGATGAAGAAACGAGCCTATCAAACAGCAATGCTTGAACGAGTTGAGAAGATGAAAATCTCACAAGTGATTGAGATTCAATTCGAAGACAAGATGCATCGATTGATGCGAGTGAAGTAACTCTATTGTTTGGGCATTCACGAAAGGTCCTTGCTAGAAATCAAGCACAAAAAAGGCCAGCACTCGCTGACCTTCTCTCATTGGTTAAAAACCATCATCTAACGCGCACAATACTCATGCCACAGACGCACCGCTTTCTGGTATGCCTCAGTTTTATCGTGCGTTTCTGCGAATAAAATCGCAGTCATACTGTCCACAACACTGTTCGCCATCAGCTCCATCTCATCTTCCGGTGTACCCAGTACACATTCAGAAGGCATAGGCAGTTCAACATTCATCGTGCCTTCCCAGTAGAAAGATTCCACCTTCTCAGGAGAACTCATCCAGACCGTTTGACTCACTTTAGGGTTGTATTCTGATTCGCCATTCATGCCTTTAAATGAAATCACCGAGTGGGATTTATTACCAATGACATGCTCAACTTCAGCGTGTAATTGAGGAAAGCCCGGGTGAAAGCTACCACGCAAGCCCAAACGACCACCACCTGGGTTCAATGCTCGTACTACAGTATTAATCGGCGTTCTCAGCCCGTAACGGTGTTTCCAACCAATCATAGTTTGAGCTTCAGGTGCGAAGTTCGCCAAAGGCAAATAGGCGATACCATCCACTTCAAGGATCTGCTTGGCGTCTTGTGGGTCTTGAGCTCGGCGAACACCAACACACTCTAGGTGAGTCTCAACGTGCGTGCGGCCACTTGGTTTGTCCATGTAGCCATGCATTAGGACTTTATAGCCATTATCAGCTAAGATTTTTGCCGCCAGCAAGTTCCAAGGCTTACCACTGGCAGTATCGTTACGCTTACCTGCATAACACGGCCAATCAATATCCGCACCTAAGTCTGGTACTCGGGATTGAAACGCTTTTACAAAGCCAGCGATCTCTTCATTGGTTTCATTCTGCACACGAATCAACATCAGTAGCATAGCCATTTGGTCGTCACCGACCTCTCCGCTTAAATACTCATCCATGATGCGGTAGGCTTGTTCGAACGATAAAGGCTTACGCCCTCTTTCTCCTCGTCCAACTGTACGAATACACTCTAAAATACTACTCATTGATTGTTTATTCTCTTCCGTTGATATCAATAAAATTCGAATACGCTTTCGATTCTATGATACCCACAGTGCATTGCAAAGCGATTCAGTGGCTATCGACCGAATTACCAATACGCGGATTGGTGTTCTAAAAGTAAACTTACTGGTGTAAAATTAGCGTGTGCAATGCTAACCGCGACCTATTGAGTAGTATCCCGATGACTGTAAAAAAAACACTAAGCCAAAGAAAACGTGAATCGATCGTTGCCGCTGCTATCGCAGAGTTTACTGAGCACGGTTACAAGGCCACCAGCATGGATAAAATATCGAGCCGCGCGGAAGTATCAAAGCGCACGGTATACAATCACTTTGCCAGCAAAGAACTGCTTTTAGATGAGATTCTAGACAGCATTTGGAGCAAAACTCTGGCCGCGACGCATTTCCCTTATCAAGCAGAACTGCCACTTGAAGAACAGCTTTCGTCGATAGCCAATCAAGAACTTGAGTTACTTGAGTCTGAAGGCTTCATCGATCTGTCACGTGTCTTGTTCTCAGAGTATTTCCACAATGCCGAACTGGCGCATCAAGCGATGGAAAAGTATTCCCAAGCAGAAAGTGGACTCACAACCTGGATTAAAGCAGCACAGGCAGATGACCGCTTGATTGAACTAGACCCTCTATTTGCATCTACCCAGTTTATTGCACTGTTAAAGTCTTTTGCATTTTGGCCACAAATCATAGGTCATACGCCGTCACCGGATGCTGAACACAAACAAGTGATCATCCAATCCAGTGTCGAGATGTTCCTGAAACAGTATCAAGCGTAATAAAAGTTGAGCTCGGCTAAGTTTTATTGGGTTTGATTAGAGATGCACAAACGAGTGAGGTATGATTCGCCCGCTTCACTCGTTTACCAAGACTAAGAATTCATGCCAAAGTTGATTAACAAAATTTGGGTACACGCTTTCATGCTCTTCGCTATGCTAATGGCCACCATTAGTGTGGACAGCATCGCGAGCAGCAATGCTCTGCAAGCCCCCCAAGCTCAATCAACTTCTGCCAATAGCTTCTCTTTCTCTACTTCTAACATCAGTTCTGTAGAGAGCACCCCAACACCTTTTTCCAGCGCACAACCCACCGTTGAGCACCACTGTTGTGGATCGGTCTGTCTACTGAAAATGCCACCACTGATCGTTTCTGAATCTTTCGAACCGCAGATTGAATCACTGGCACTGATAGAAAAAGAGCCTTCGCACAAAGCGATTGTTGCACCACAAGCGCCATACCGCCCCCCTATTTCCTAATCGTTTGTCCCTGTTTGGCAATCTCTGCCACCAAGTTATAACAGCATTTTTGCTGTATCAAATGACATCCGAATTTAGGAAATGAACACATGAAAAAACTATTTAGCCTCTTTGCCGCTCTACTCTTGAGCGCTTCAGTAAACGCCGCACAATTTGAAGAAGGTACGCACTACAAAATCCTTGATGTAGCAAAGGCCGACAAGCCTGTCGTTACCGAATTTTTCTCTTTCTACTGCCCACATTGTTACAAGTTTGAAGGGGTCATTAAGTACCTAAAAGCAGACTTGCCAAAGTCAGCAAGCTTCCAAAAAGTGCACGTCGCTTTTATGGGTAACAACATGGCAGTACCAATGGCGAAGGCTTACGCGACCATGATTGCTCTAGACGCTGAAGAAAGCATGGTTCCTGCCATGTTTGCTCAGATTCATGAGAAGCAACAAACACCAAAAAATGAAGCAGAACTGCGTGAAGTTTTCATCGATAACGGTATCGATTCGAAGAAGTTTGATGCGGCATACAACAGCTTTGCAGTGAACTCGATGCAAAAACGTTTCGATAAAGAGTTTGATCAAAGCACACTAACAGGTGTTCCTGGCGTTCTGGTTAACAACAAATACATCGTGAAACCGGATCAAATCAAGAGCTACGAAGAGTACAACCAACTAGTTAACTACCTGCTAACGCTCTAAGTCCGTTTTTCATCTCAAAGCCAGTGATTTCATCGCTGGCTTTCTTATATATGAAGTCTCCCTAGCCACTCACCATTCCCGTAAATCCGCTTGGGAAGCATTGTTAACTAGCATCCTCCACAATTTTTCATATACTGCACTCAAATAAGCTAACCACTGTGCTGTAGCATTCAAAGTATTAGCACTCAAATATTGGGACCTTTATGATCATTCTGACCACAAACTTTGGCGACATTGAAATTGAACTGAACCTTGAAAAAGCGCCGGTAACGTCGAAAAACTTCCTTAAATACTGCCAAGATGGCTTCTACGAAGGCACAACATTTCACCGTGTTATTGAAGGTTTCATGATTCAAGGTGGTGGACACACTATCGACATGACAGAAAAACCAACTCGTGCACCTATTGTGAATGAAGCTAACCGCGGCTTAAAGAACGTGATTGGATCCCTCGCAATGGCTCGCACTGACGCACCCCATTCAGCAACAGCGCAGTTCTTTATCAACCTTGACGACAATGATTTCCTTGATCATACAGCAACCAGCAACTCAGGTTGGGGCTACGCTGTGTTTGGCAAGGTATCAGCAGGTATGGATGTGGTAAACAAGATTGCGCTTGCACCAACCACCACTCGCTGGGGACATGAAGATGTGCCGTGTGAAGACATCGTGATTACTAAAGTCACTGTTCGCGACTAATTCACTCACGTGCTTTCCTGCCCCTAGTGCATTCGAATTGATTGCACAAAGCAAAGAAGGCAGCGCGATAGAACTATGGTGGTAAGGATTCGACTTTACCACCTGTATTCAAAGCTCGTTATTAGAATCGTTACCAACGAGAGCGGTAAGTACGGTGACATCCTTTACAAGTATTGTTCGCAGAATCTAACCCTTGTTCTGCGCTCGACAAATCTTGCTCAACACTCGCTTGATAAAGCTCTGCAAAGCCTTGGTTCATCTGTAACATCAGTTGGTTAAATTTCTCAGGCTTGCTCCAAATCTCCTTCTTGGCCTTACCTCCTGTATCAGCTTCAGCAAAACTCGCGTTCAATACATCACCATGTTCCACCAACATGTCACTTAACTCGCCCACCTTCAGCCAATCCACGTCACTGTTATTCAATTCTGAATCGACTTGTTTGCTGACCTCTTCAATAGAGCTAAAAGCCTGTTGACGATTATTTACAACATCCGCTGCGGCTGCAGAGATCATGGGTAGAGCAATCGTAGGCAGTGCGATGATTAAAGCGATGGTGAATTTTTTCATAGTGTCATTCCTAGTGATTAATTGATTGAGTGCTTAATTGACTGAGTGGCTAATTGACTGAGTGATTTGTTCGTTAATTACTGATTGGTTTCTTAATAAATTACGGCTTGATAGTTCAGCCGTAATCGATGAGACGCACTTAATTTACACAACAATAGTTGCGCATGCAACTATTGTTGTGTAAATTATTCCCACCAAGCAAATTCGCAAACAGGAAAAGCATTATGAAAATCTGGGATCTACCAACTCGACTTTATCACTGGCTTCAAGCCGCACTCTTTATTGGACTTGCTGCGTCAGGGTTTAACGGACAAGGCCCTCATGTTTACTTAGGCCTCGCACTGTTCAGTCTGATTTTATGGCGCTTGGTTTGGGGAATCGTCGGCAGCGATACCAGTCGCTTTTCTCAATTTATTAGCTCTCCAAAATTGGCTTGGATTTACTTACGGGGAAAAGCACGACCAAAACCGGGCCATAATCCGTTAGGTGCGTGGATGGTGATAGGAATGATCACGACTCTGTTTGTCCAATGTATGACAGGGCTTGTTATTGCTGGTTTCTTTGATGCGATTCCAGGTTCGGAACGCGTGATTACTGATGCAATATTCGATGTGTTATGTACGGTGCATGGCATTGCAGCACGCATGTTAGTGGTCTTTGTGGTACTGCACTTGGTGGCCATTATCATCTACAAACTGCGTTCAAAACCGCTGGTTCTTGCCATGATCACAGGCAAACAAAGCCATTCAGCGTCAACGGATTATTTCAGAAATGGCAGTCAATTGGCTTTTTCATCAAATAGGAAAGCGTTGTTGGTGCTAATTGCATCGGTATTAGTTACGATGACAATAGTTGTAATATCACAGTAAAATTAGGTAGCGACAGATGCCAGAAGAGTTTGATAGACAAAAAAGCTTTGGTTGGATGATCAATGTGATCGCCAATAAAGCGACCAAAGATTTCGACACGGAATTGAAGGAACATGGCTTAAGCATTGCACTATGGCCAACCATGATGTGTCTTTGGGAAGAAGAAGGTGTGACTCAGCGTGATATTGCTGCGAAATCCAAAGTCGAGAATTCAACAACGACACGCACATTAGACAAGTTAGAAAAGCTTGAACTGGTCGAACGCAGAGCCGATCCAAACAGTCGCCGTTCTTTCCGAATTTACTTAACGGATAAAGGTAAAGCACTTGAAGAACAACTCGTTCCTATCCCAGTTCGTTTAAACAAAGCGTTGATGAATGAGTTAGATGCTGAAGAACAGCAACAAATGCTCAAGCTACTTCAGAAAGTAGTCGCGGCAATCTGATCTTACCGCGCTCGCTGCTTACCAATCTCACTGCTTAGCAAAGCTTGTTACACTCTGAACGTGTATTAAAAAACAACCAACACTCGGCCTTCCGCCGAGTGTTTTATTTTCGTCTCGACCATTTGATATGGCAAAACAGTGAAGCAATGATCACCGCTCCACCGAGCAGCTTCTGCATCTCTACACTTTCGCCAAGCACACTCACACTTAACAGCAGCGTCCACACAGGCTCAAGAATCATGATCAATGCCGCCACTTCCATGTTCACGGAGTGCTGACCGACCGTTTGCAACAAGTAACGAATAGACGTTGCGATCACCGCAGAAACGATAAACCATAAGACTAAGGTTTTGGTGATTTCGAACTCCGGCTGAGCTGTCATAGAAGCAAAGGCTAAACCACTCACACCCACTACAAACAGCTGCACACAAATTGATGCGATAGGCTTGATATTGGTAATCACACGCTTGTTCATCACAAAGTGAACAGACAACAACATCGATGCTAACAAGAAATAAACCTGACTCTGCTCAACATGCCAGCCGTTGCCCAAAGTCAGCAGTAGCATGCCGATTATCGCGATAGGGAAAGACATCCAAAACGCACGATTAGGCTTAACTCGAAAAAAAATCCAAGACACAAACGGGGCAATGATCATGGCTAAGCTCATGATGAATGCCCCTTCCGACAAGCTTTCTGTCACCGATACTGCAAACACCCATACCTGCAATGAGGCAGACAGCAGCAAACCCACTCCGCAAAGAGAAAGAACCTGCTTAAGCGAAAGCTTACGAATGTGATGAATACAAAACGGCAGAAGAATCAAACTCGCGACGAGGAATCGTACACCAATGAACACTGGCCCCGGCATTTCTAATACCACCAGCTTAGATGCAATCCATCCCACCCCAGCTAGCAGGGTGGCAAATAGAAGGTAAAGCTCTCCGCGCATCGCTTTCACATTCATCATTTTACTTGGTCCAATAACAAAAAAAGCAACCCGACTCTGCAAGGTTGCTTTTTATAAACATTCAACAGGATCAAGATACTATCTCAATACTCTGCTTCAGGCAGCTGTTTTTAGCCTGCGTATTCTGGGTAATCCGTTAAACCTTTTTCAGCACCACCGAACAATGTGTTTGGATCGTGGGCTGCAAGTGGGTAACCATTTTGAATACGAGCTGGTAAATCTGGGTTAGCAACGAATGGACGACCAAAACCAACCATGTCAGTTACGCCTTCAGCAACCGCTTTTTCGCCACGCTCGCTATCGTATTTACCCGCATAAATCAGGACACCTTGATAAGCATTACGTACTGCTGATTTAAAGGTTTTTGGTGTTTCAGGTGCATCGTCCCAATCGACTTCTGCAATGTGCAGGTAAACAATTTTGTATAGATTAAGTAGTGCTGCCGCCGCTGTGTAAGTCTCTACTGGCGTAGCATCAACGGTACCATTCAACGATGTGAATGGAGCAAGACGCACACCAACACGGTCAGCACCAATCGCTTCAACCATAGCCTCAACCACTTCACCTAGGAAACGTAAACGGTTTTCGATTGAACCACCGTATTCGTCGGTGCGGTTGTTTGCTTCAGAATCGATGAATTGGTTGATCAAGTAACCATTCGCGGCGTGAAGTTCGATACCATCAAAGCCTGCTTCAATCGCGTTCAAAGCCGCTTGGCGATACTGTTCAACCACTGCTTTGATGTCTTCTTTCGTCATCTCACGAGGTTCAACCACATCCACAAAACCCGGTTCATCAGTGCCGTTATCGATGAATACTTTTACGTTTTCTGCTTTAAGTGCAGAAGACGAGATTGGCTGTTCACCGCCGATGTTATCTGGGTGTGTGACACGGCCTACATGCCAAAGTTGAGCGAAGATAACACCCTCTTTTTCATGTACGGCATCAGTCACTTTTTTCCAACCCGCAATCTGCTCATCAGAATAGATACCCGGAGTCCAAGCGTAACCTTGGCCCATAGGTGAAATTTGAGTGCCTTCCGCAATAATCAAACCTGCAGAAGCGCGTTGAGCGTAGTAAGCGGCCATCATGTCGTTTGCGGAATTACCAGGTTGCGTTGCACGAGAACGCGTCATCGGTGGCATAACAATACGGTTTTTAAGCTCGATATTACCAAGTTGAATTGGTTGAAATAGTGCGTTTGTCATTGTTATATCCTCGATTAGCCTAGTTGAATCAGTTCGATTTGGTAGCCGTCTGGGTCAGTAATAAAAGCGATATGAGTTGAACCGCCTTTCACTGGACCTGCTTCGCGAGTGACGTTGCCACCTAGCGATTTGATCTTGTCGCATGCTGAGTAAATATCTTCTACACCCAATGCCAGATGACCGAACGCGCTGCCCATCTCGTACTCATTCGTATCCCAGTTGTGCGTTAGCTCGATAGTCGTGCCGCCTTGTTCGTAGCCAATAAAAACCAATGTGTAGCGGTAGTCTTTGTTTTCATGGCGTTCAAGTTCCTTCATTCCCAATACCTTGGTATAGAACTCAATAGACTTGTCTAAATCAGTAACTCGGATCATTGTGTGTAGGAATTTCATATTTCACCCTTATTAGCACCACAAGCATGGCGCCGTTATTATTTTGAGTGGAGGTTATCCACTAATCTCTGAGTGAAATAATACGATTCAGCGAGGAATTAAGGAAATTATCAAAAATTCTTAATGTGATAATTTTTTGTTATGAATTTTATGACTAACACGAACTCAATGACACAAAAAAGGGAAGCCAATGCTTCCCTAGAATTAAACTCTCAATTAAAACCGCAAACGCCTATCTTTAAGCGCCTTCGACATTGCATCTGATGTACTGATGACTTGTTCTCTGAACCATTTATGAGCGGGGTCGCTGTTCTGCTTCTTCAACCAAATCAGGTAGTGAGACATCGGCTGATATTCAAAAGGCGGCTTGAACAGCTGCAAACTTAACTTTTCTTGGAACTGCACGGCCATTGATAAAGGCACTACAGTAATGTAATCAGATTGGCTACACAGCAAGATATTACTGAACAGCGAACGCCCGTGAAACACGATTTTACGCTGGGACAGATCCAAAGATGTGTAGTGATTCAAACTGCGAACTTTGCGTCGTGTTCTGTCTAATACGGCATGCTTTTCACTTAGGAACTGAGCTTCGCTGATTTCCCCTTGGATTCGCGGGTGATCAGCTCGACATACGATCACAAACTCCCCCTCATACAAGGTTTCACTGACGATACTTGGATGTTCAGGCACCACAATATCGATCATCGCATCAAACTCTTGAGTCAAAAGATCTTCGTAGATGCGATCATCACTGTCTGGTTGATCAAAGACTTCTAGCGACAAGTTTTGATTAGGAAGCGCCGCGAAACTATTGAGTAATACCCACTGTAAGTGCTCAGGCGCAGAGATCACAAATTTACGTTCAGAGGCTTGCTCATCAAAATTAGCCATCGATTGAAACACACCATTGAGTTCATTGATCGGCGCTTTAATTTGTTCATACAAGCTTTGCGCATAAGACGTAGGCGCAACACCTCTTCCTTTACGAACAAAAAGCTCTTGGCCAATCTCTTTTTTTAGGCGGGCTAATGCGGTACTGATGGTCGATTGGTTGGTACTGAGTTGATCCGCCGCTTTACTTAAACTGCCCTGCTCCATCACCGCAGAAAACACGGCAAGTAGGTTGAAGTTGGGGATGTCATTACTCATATATCATTACTCTTTAGGCGACCATGAGCACTATGCTATCGTAAAAACGATAGAATGAAATAAGAATCCCTCGTTTAAAGTCCCAAATTGAGACACTAACATCCCGCGTAATTAGTTTCTTAATAGGTTTCCCCATGAAAAAACACTACCTTGCCATCACTATTGCGATGATGACGAGTAACGCGATGCTTTCAAACTCAGCACTGGCTGCGGCTCACCTTCTTCCTGAACTTGGTTCTCTCAACGCAAGTACCGCAGGCGCAGGATCGGCAGCGTTAGCTGAAAGTGCGTTAACCGCATGGACTAATCCTGCCGCTATGTCTCAGCTAGAAAACCCTGAACTCACCGTCAATCTGGCAGGCCTCTACACAGACATCAACTATTCAGACACAGACCCAACAGAGCGTTTTGACAGTAACATTGATGCTGGTGGTTGGGCTCCGGTAGGAAGCTTCTATTTTGTCACCCCTATCAACGACAAATTTCACGCTGGCTTTGCTTTGGCTTCTCAAGGTGGTTCAGGGATCGATTATGGTGATAACTTTTCTGGGCAGCGTTTATTAAAGAATGTTGAATTCATGACTGTTCAACTGATGCCTTCGATATCTTACAAAGTGAATGAGCAGCTTTCGTTGGGTGCCTCAGTCAATGCGGAATACCTCACTGCAAACGGCGAGTTGAATCCTTTTGTAGGCACTGGCGACATTGGTTCTGAACACTTATTCGAAGCAGACGCGGATGATTTCACGGTTGGCTACTCTCTTAGTGCCTTTTACCAACCGAACGAACAACACCGTTTTGGCTTTATCTACCGCTCTGAACTTGCTCATTACGGTGAAGGGGATCTTCAACATTCGGCTAGCGACACCAAGCGTGATGTTGGGCTCGACTTTAGCATGCCTCAACACATCCAAATTAGCGGCGTGCACGCCGTCAATGACCAATGGGACATGCTGTGGAGTGTGACTTGGTATGACCTATCAACTTGGACTGATCTCACGCTAGACATCAATGATAATTCAGTAAAAGTTGTCGACCGTAACTTTGACGATGTGTGGAACCTAGCCATAGGTACTCATTACCAAATCACCCCAACCTTGCGACTAGAAACAGGCATCAGCTACGAGACTTCGCCTCAAGATGACGCAACTCATCAATATATGGATCTTCCTGTAGGCGAAACCAAACGTATTGGCGCCGGTGCCACCTATGCGCTCAATAAGAACTGGGAACTGCGCGCTTACTACGATTACATCGATCTCGACGAGCCTAAGCTTACTTACTCAAAGGGGCAAGTTATCAATGTTCAAGGCGCTTATGATAACAGCGCACACTTCTTCGGTATGCAAGCGAACTACCGCTTCCTGTAAAGCGGCAGTCTCGACCTTTCGTCGATTATCTATGAGTCACGCACAGTGCCTGATTCATGGCCTCACTCGTGCACAACATCAAGGCCTAGCTATCCGCTAGGTCTTTCTCTATCTGTTCTTCAACTGCAATGTTTTATCCCCAATCAACATCGCATTTGATTGGGTTAGATTACATATTCAATAGAACATAAACAATACGATATTGTCTCGTTTATCATGACACTGTGTTCAGCGACATTGAGATATACATTTGAAGAATTAAAGCTACAATATTTCGAATCCAGCACTCTACCGTAAACAGAAACGTATTTTTCCAGTGTTCAAAAACCTATTATCAGTTATATGCCATCCATCATTCGTTTCTATTATTCCTTTTATTGTAAGAAGCGTGTAAAAAGATTAATTCCGCCAAATTGCTTATTGATGCTTTTATTAGTCATTTCATTGATCCAAACCAAGTTAATGAACAATGTTTTCTATCTGTATATGAGCCTTTTCAAATAAATCGACCTACCGATTTAGAGTTATAACTACTAATCGTAATTACGATATTATCAAATCGTAATTCTGGGTAGATACTGCTCAAAACTCTTCCTATTATCCTGCTAACAAATCAATTCTTAGCCCAAACAGAATGCTGACAAATGTTTTACAACACTATGTCAATTGCCATGGAAGATCCCCTCGACAGACGAGGTTTACACGTAAAGAAGACAGTAGCTAAAAGAACGAGCCTAATATTTCGTTCAACAGTGCATCGTCATTCAACCTGCGTTTCAGGCTAACAATAAGAATTGATTTGTAGAGGAGCATATTCGCTTCTTGATACCGAGAATCGGTTGTCTGGACTGAGCAATATCACTTTAAATATCATCTGTTACTTTTGTTTATTATGAGCACCAATCTACCCACATAATAGACATCTACTTTTTAAGATGTCATTAAAGGTGACTTCTAGGCTGCAAATTCTCTCTTCTTATTGATGTAGGTTGAGATATGAACTTTATAAAAATCGTTTTCCAGAAGATCTGGGCCGTTGCTATGGTCTTGATTAAATTCTGCCTGTTTATGGCGGTAATGTTTGCTGGTGCATGGGCTCTTGCACCGTTAGGCACTATCCATTCTAAAGACATCGACATGTCTCAATTCAACAACCATCCCAATGAAATGATGATGAACTTCTTCCAGATGGAGTCCTTCTCTGGTTACTTGTTCTCGGTGACCATTGCTGTGGTATTAGCCGGTGTTTACGGCATGTGGCAGTTACATGAACTGGGTGTGCATAAAGCAAAAGAACACAAAAGCGCTCACGTACAAATCGTGTTTGCACTGTCACTTTGCGGGCTCTTCATCAGCAAAACATTCTGGGTTATCGCCTTGGTTATCGCATTGGCGAACTGGAAACATATTGGTCAATCACTGAGTGATGTTATTCGCCGTGGTGTTCAGCCTAAACAAGATGCGACTAATGCAGCGACAGCCGCTGTCCACGTATCATCTGAACAATCGGTAACAGAGCCGTCTCAAACACAACACTCTCCAGTAGAACCGTCTTCAGAAGCTCAGCCTTCAAAAGAACAGGCTTCAGAAGAAAAGACTCCAACAAAACCATCCCCTACAGAAAAAGAGGTCGCATAATGAAAGAGATGATGATTCCATACATCCTAATTGTATGGTCACTGTTTGCGACAGGCGCACTTAAGAAGAACTTCAAAAACTACACGTGGGCTGCCATTGGCGGCGTAACAATCCTTGCGGTATTAGCGGTTATCTCTCGCTTGTGGGCACCCGTTGATTTAACGAACTCGACCACAGTGAAAGCACCACACGCGGTGATGTCACCTATCTTCGGCCAGCAGATCGACAAAGTGCTTGTTGATCACAACCAAATGGTTAAAGAAGGCGACATAATCTACACGCTCGTCGACATCGATTCTGCCGCAGACAAAGCAAAGATCGAATCTTCAATTGTTCAGAAAGAAGAAGAAATCAAGCAAATGACTCGCGACTTAGAGCGTGCTGAAACGTCACCAGAAATCTTCAATATGCGTGACGTAGAAAAATACGACTCAGATCTTCGAGTGCTGCACGCTGAACTTGTGTCGTTAAAAGCCGACCTACAAAAAGTAAATTGGGCGCAAGAGAAGAAAACCATTAGGGCTGAATTTGATGGTCAGGTATCGATAGTGAATATTGCTGAAGGTTCTGTCATGGGTAACATGCACCTCTACAACACCAGCAAAAAGTTCCTTGAGATGCGCATTTCAGACCAAACTTATGGCTATGTTCAAGTAGGAGACTTCGCTGAGTTCTTCGTTGATGCCTACCCAGGGCACGTGTTCCGAGCAAAAGTACACAGCTTTAACGCAGGTACCGGTGAGTCGAGTATTTCTCCACTTCAGGGGCCACAAAGTGTCGGTCAACACGTAGTAAGAAACGGTAATGCTTTAGGTCGTACTATCGTACTTGAGATCATCGAACCAGAAGGTTACAACATCCCTATTGGTTCAACTGGCGCGGCTTGGATCTCGGCTGAGAAGCCGCATCCGTTCTGGGGCTTCATCGATGTAATCGGCGCAGCAACGGTTCGCCTACAATCTTACAAGTCTTACTTAGGTGCTTGGTAAGTACTCAGGTTCTCGGTAAACACTTATATAACAGTCATTAGTTCCAAATTAAATGCCCTGAATTTCAGGGCATTTTTGTATCTGTCACAAGCCCCCACTTACTAATTGATTTAGATCAAGATAAATCGCCAATACAATCATTAGATAAATAAATCATCGAAAAAACGATATATCGATATCCTATTAGCGCGTAGATAGCGACCTCTCCCACCTCTATTATTTGACTCAAGAAATCCAATTCCTGTATCCAAACATAAGGTCACGACCATGACTAATACATTCAAAAAAATGGCGCTTCCTGTTGCTATCGCGAGCGCTCTATTTGCTTCTGGTTTTGCATCTGCAACGCCAACTGTAGAAGCGACATCGAAAGTAGGCCAAGAACTTCAGACAGCAAATGCTGCGCAATACCAAAACATTGACCTTGATGCTCGCTACAAGAGTGAGGTTCTTTTCGAACACAAGTCAAACATGTTCTGGGGCAAAGGCGAGCGCATCCAAGTTGTTTCGAAAACGGGCGACTCTCTGGCTTACACAGAAGAATCTGATCACGTTCATCCAATTCTCACCAAGCACGGTCGTAAAATGGACCAAGCAATCATCAAAGTGGATGACAATATTTATCTTGGTTACGGCTTCGGTCTAGACACTCCTGTCATGATCGAAGGTACGGACGGCATCATCATTGTTGATCCAGGCGAGTCGGTAGAAATGGCTCAATCGGTTAAAGAACAGTTCCGTCAAATCACAGACAAGCCGGTTAAAGCCATCATCTATTCTCACAACCACATCGACCACATCTCTGGTGTGCGTGCATGGGTGACTGATGAAGAAGTAGCATCAGGCGAAGTAAAAATCATCGCAGAAGAAGGCCTAACCGCAGCAGTGGCTAACTGGTCTTCAAACCTAGGTACTCTATTTGGTCACCGTACTTCTTACACAGGTGCTAAGCACGTAGAAGAAGGTGAGCACGGCACAGTAAACGACGGCCTTGGTCCACGTTTCATGCAAGGTGCTATCTCGTTCATTGAACCAAACCTGCTGGTACCAAGCCAAAGCCACATCGAAATCGAAATTGCTGGCGTTAAGATGCACATCGAGAACGTGCCATCTGAAACTAAAGATGAGCTAGTGGTTTACTTCCCAGAGCAAAAAATCCTGCACGCGGCTGAAGTACTTCAAGGCGAAAACTTCCCTAACCTTCACACCATCCGTGGTACTAAATTCCGTGACCCATCAATGTGGTTCAAGGGCATCGACGTAATGCGTAAGTTCGACACTGAGATCATGATTAACTCTCACGGTCGCCCTGTTGAAGGTAAAGAAGCGGTATCTGACGTATTAACGGCTTACCGTGATGCGATTCAATACACGCATGACCAAACTATCCGTTACATGAACAAAGGTATGACGCCAGACGAGCTAGTTGAAGTGGTTAAACTTCCTAAGCACCTTGCAGAACACCCTTGGTTAGGTGAGCACTACGGTACCGTTGCACACGCCGTTCGCCAGATTTACGTAGGTTACAACGGTTTCTTCGAAGCGGATCCATGGCAGCTAGAGCCAATGGCTTACGAGCAACGCGCTAAAGCATTCGTAGAGATCATGGGCGGTCGTGACAACATCATCGACACAGCAAAAGCGGCGATGAAAGCAGAGAACTATACCTTTGCAGCAGAGATTCTTTCTTACCCAATCACGGTAAACAAAGATGACATGGAAGCACGCTTACTGAAAGCACAAGCTTACAAAGCATGGTCTGCCGATCAAGTGAACATCAACTGGCGCAACTGGGCATTGAATGCTGCAGCTGAACTAGAAGGTACTCGTGATTTCTCTAACATGATCAGCTTTGCTTCTGTAGACGTACTAACTGCCCTACCAAGTAAGCAAATCTTCGATATGATGACGTCGACGCTAATCGCAGAAAACTCGTTAGACGTAAACATGATGCTAACGTACAACTTCTCTGATACTAACGAAGCATTCACTATCGAAATTCGTAACGGCATTGCTCAGTTACACGAAGAGGCAGTGAAAGGCGCAGATGTTCAAATCAACACCACTCGTGCAGTATTGAACCAAATCTTGATTGCGGGTCCAAACGCTCAACAAGTGATTGGTACCAACCTACAGTCTGGTGCATTCAAGTTCTCGAATGGCGACATCAAGGGCTTCGGTCAATTCATGAGCTACTTCGATAAGCCAATGACTCCAGAAGAGATCATGCTCATCGTTCGCTAATAGCGAGTTTGAACGGTCGCTCTTCGGCGATAGCTCTTCGATGATAGCTCTTCGACGATAGCGTGTTAGTAAACAATCACTAACACACTATCAACCAATACGCTGACCGCTTCACATGGACGACAAACAAATACAGGGACCCTTTGTGGTCCCTTTTTTTATCGTCAGGTTCGGCTTCTGCCGTCAGATTCTTAACCCTGTTATAGGTCTCGATAACCATTATGTTAAAACGATTTGCTCTGATTCTTTCGCTTACCTCTTCACTCACGTTTGCCTGTGGTCTTCACCAAGATACCGGATTTAGTTTGGTGACAGAGCCCGGTTCACTTGAGGTGTTTGGCAACGTCATCACAGCCAGACAAGACGATGAATTCAACAATCTCAATAAGCCGGATCACTTTCGACTCTTTGCGATCAAGGCCGCGCTTTCGAAACCCCACCCAAGCAAAATTGAGTTCAACTTGTTCGAAGCAATCAAAGGTCATTACAGCCAAGTGAAACTTGAGAAGGGTGTCGATGTCTCAGGTAGAGACACTTTGCCTACTGAAGAAGATCTACTGTTAATTACTGAATTAGATGTGTTCGATGCGTTAGCAACTGGCACTATATCTTGGGATCACGCGACACTAAACGGCTTAGTGATCATCAATGGCCCACAAGATAAACGAGAGCAGCTTGAAGATTGGCTTAGTGATATTTTTGAAGGGTAATAGCTTAAAGCGGGACAGATAAAAAGTCGTCAAACCCTCGGACTTCAGAACATTGAGGGTTCAACGACAAACTTAAATCAAAAAAGCGTAGGCAACGGAATCAACTCCAGCCCCAGTACACCACTGATGCTCATAACCACCAGCAGAGAGACCTTGAAGACCGTCTTTGACCACTGGATGTAGTTAAGGCAATCGACTTTGCGGAATGTCACTTTGGTCCACATAAAACAGACTGCTGCCGACACCGCTAGGTATTCATAACCTGCTTCCCCAAGTAGGAACAGCGCCAATGATACTGCGCCAAACGCCACAACATACGCTTTCATGTGTTGATGTGCTTTGTCGACGCCCTCTTTCACCGGTAACACTGGAATGCCTGCATCTCGATAATCTTGAAGGCGGAACATAGCGATCGCGTACGAGTGTGGCATTTGCCATAAACAGAACATCGCGAACAACAAAACCGCTTCCAAACTAATGTAATTAGTCACCGCCAAGTAGCCCACTAACGGCGGAACGGCTCCCGAAATACTGCCGACTAAAGTGCCGTAAACCGATGTACGCTTGTACCACATGGTGTAGAAAAAGACGTAAAACACATAGCCAAGCAACACCATGACCGCAGAGATCGGATTAGCGAACTGAAACAGCAGCGCTGTGCCTGCTAGCAGTAAAACCAAAGCATAGACGAACGCTACATCTGTATTGATGTTTCCTTGAACCAATTCTCGATTTTGTGTGCGCTTCATCTTCTGGTCGATGTCTCGATCAAAGATGTTGTTCACAACACAACCTGATGCAATCACAAGTCCCACACCCGCTAATGTTGTCAGTAACAACATCGCACTGGCTGGTTCTGTTTTTGCGGCGAGGAAGAACCCCGCCGCAACAGAAATCAGGTTGCCGAAAATGATGCCCGGTTTGGTGATAGACAGATATCTTTTCAGCATACCTAGCCTACAACTTCATGTTGACGTTCATGTTGTAGATGATCCATACCGAGCCAGCGATAAGAATCAATACAACAATGGCGGTAAACATCAGTGACACCAAGTTCCAACGCCCATCGGAAGATTTCGCTTCCATATGTAGAAAGTACTTAAAGTGCACAAAGATTTGCACCAGCGCGCAGCCGAACAAGATCACGTACGTTTCTGTGCTTGGTAACACATGCGCCCACACGATGTAGAACGGAATAATGGTGAGAATCAGTGACGCTATAAAGCCTTTCACATAATCCGTTGCACCACTGTCTAGATGCTGTTCCATTACATCACCCCCATTAAGTACACGATGGTAAATACACAAATCCAAACGATATCAAGGAAGTGCCAAAACAAGCTCAAGCACTGGAAGCGCATCGACATGTTGTCGTTCAAACCTTTGGTTGAAAGCTGGTGATAAGCCACCGCCATCCAAATCAGACCAAACGTTACGTGCAAACCGTGTGTGCCAACCAAGGTAAAGAACGCAGAAAGGAATGCGCTTTCTTGAGGGCCATAGCCTTCTGCAATCAAGTGATGAAATTCATACACTTCCATACAGATGAAGGCTAAGCCCAATACGAAAGTCACTTTGATCCAGCGCTTCAGTCCGGTCACGTCTTTGCGCTTCATCGCAATCATGCCAAAACCGAAGGTGATACTACTGAACAGCAGCATCATGGTTTCGACAAACACGAACGGCAGTTCAAAGATGTCTTTACCTGTCGGCCCTGCGATAGACCCACTCTCAAGCACGGCATACGTCGCGAAAAGCGTGGCAAACAGGACACAGTCACTCATCAAGTAAACCCAGAAGCCAAACAACTTATTGCCCGCAGCTTCGTGGTGATGATCATGCGAATGTGCAAGATCATAAGTGTGTGACGGAGTATTAGCTTGCATACGTCGTCTCCAAGTCATCTTTATTGTCGTTATTACCACTATCAGCATCACTGTCAGCGCTGTTACCACGACCAGAATGATCGCCTTTCACTGACTGTTTTTTCGCTTCTGCAAGCTGCGCACGTCGAGCCGCTTCAATCGCTTTGATCTCTTCAACTTCCACGTAGTAATCCACATCGTCGTTGTAGCTGTGTTGAATACACGTCACCACGATACCCACTAAGCTTGCAGCCGCTAGCCACCAGATGTACCAGATCATTGCGAAGCCAAATGCCAACGCCCATGCAGACACATAAATGCCTGTCGGTGTGTTCTTCGGCATGTGAATACGTTCGTATTCTTCTTCCTGAGTTGGATCAAACTCACCACTTTGCTTTTGATACCAGAACGAGTCGATCTCATCGCCCTTAGGCAATTTTGCAAAGTTATAGAACGGTGGTGGTGACGATGTTGCCCATTCGAAGGTACGTCCGCCCCACGGGTCACCGGTTAGATCTCGGTTTTGGTCTCGGTCACGAACACTCACGTAAATCTGAACGAACTGACACACCACACCCATCGCAATCACGCCCGTACCTGCAGCCGCAACCGCCAGTAGTGGGAAGAACTCAGGGTTAATGTCTTGGCTCAAACGACGCGTCATGCCCATAAAACCAAGAGCGTAAAGCGGCAAGAACGCCATCAAGAAACCGATGATCCAGCAGTAGAATGCGCGTTTTCCCCAAAGCTCGTTCAAAGTGAAACCCGTCGCTTTCGGGAACCAGTAACCAATAGCAGCGAAACAACCGAACACTACGCCACCGATGATTACGTTGTGGAAGTGAGCAATCAGGAATACCGAGTTATGCAGGATGAAATCCGCACCCGGAACTGCCATCAATACGCCTGTCATACCACCCACCGTAAAGGTGATAAGGAAACCGACCGTCCACATCATTGGTGTGGTGAAGCGGATACGTCCTTTGTACATGGTGAATAACCAGTTGAAGATCTTAACCCCGGTTGGGATAGAGATAATCATGGTAGCGATGCCGAAGAAGGCATTCACATTGGCGCCAGAACCCATGGTGAAGAAGTGATGCAGCCAAACCACAAACGCTAAAATAGTGATAGCCACCGTCGCCCATACCAGTGAGGTATAACCAAACAGTTTTTTGCGAGAGAAGGTTGCAGTCACTTCAGAGAACACACCGAAGATAGGCAAAATTAGGATGTACACCTCAGGGTGTCCCCATGCCCAAATCAAGTTCACATACATCATCACGTTGCCACCAAGGTCATTGGTGAAGAAGTGCGTGCCGATGTATCTATCCAAAGTCAGTAACGCGATGGTGACCGTTAGGATTGGGAAAGAGATGATGATCAGGATGTTGGCACACAGAGATGCCCAAGTGAACACTGGCATCTTCATCATTGGCATAGACGGAGTACGCATGCGCAGAATAGTCGCGAAGAAGTTCACACCCGTTAACGTGGTACCCACACCAGATATTTGCAGTGCCCATATCCAATAATCGACCCCGACTCCCGGGCTCGCCTCAATGCCAGACAGCGGCGGATACGCCAACCAACCCGTTCGGCCAAATTCACCTAAGCCCAGTGACATGTTGGTTAGGATAATACCCACCACAAACAGCCAGAAGCTCAAGTTATTCAGATAAGGGAATGCAACATCACGAGCGCCAATTTGCAGCGGTACGATGATGTTCATCAAGCCGATAACCAATGGCATCGCGACGAAGAAAATCATGATCACGCCGTGAGCCGTGAAGATTTGGTCATAGTGATGTGGCGGTAAATAGCCCGTCTCACCAGCTGCAGAAAGCAATTGCTGACTACGCATCATCACCGCATCGGCAAAGCCACGAACTAACATCACCATCGCAACCGCAATGTACATGAAGCCTAGTTTTTTGTGGTCTACAGACGTAAACCATTCATTCCATAGGTATTGCCACTTACCGGCTTTTGTTACCGCATACACCACTAAACTACCCACTAAAGCGATCATGGTTAAGGTGATCAAAATAATGGGTTCGTGGTAGGGAATTGAGTCTAGAGTTAATCTTCCAAACATGACGATTATCCTTGGGTTTCCGGCAGACAGTTCATTGAACCAGGGTGCTGGGTCACGACATCAGTGAATAAAAATGGTGGGATACTAGAAAACAGCGTCACAGGTTCAGCCACACTTGGCGCGGCCAATGAACGAAACTGCTCCCAATCATCAATACGATCAGGACTTGCTTTCACTTTCTCCACCCAGTTTAAAAACGCCACTTGATCAGGCATGGCTGATGCGGTGAATTTCATTTGAGAGAACCCTTTACCACTGTAGTTCGATGCAAAACCTTTGAAGTCACCTTCGTGGTTCGCGATCAAATTCAGCTTGGTCACCATTCCTGGCATCGCGTAGATCTGCGAACCAAGACGCGGGATAAAGAACGCGTTCATGATGTTGTCTGAAGTTAGCTTAAACGTCACCGGTACATCTTTCGGGAACGCAACATAGTTAACCGTCGCAATGTTTTGCTCCGGATAGATGAACAGCCACTTCCAGTCCAGAGAGACCACTTCGATCACCATAGGCTTAACGTCACTCTCCAGAGGCTTGGAAGGCTCTAGTTCGTGTGTTGTTCGCCAAGTGATGGTGGCCAGAATCGCAATAATGATGATTGGAATCGTCCATACCACTATTTCAATCTTGGTTGAGTGCGCCCAGTCAGGTGCATACTCTTCTGTGGTGTTGCTTTCACGGTATCTATAAGCAAAGTAGATGGTCATCAGGATCACGGGGATGACGACAATCAGCATCAGCAACAGAGCAGTAATAATCAGCTCCTTTTCCTGAACGCCAACGCTACCTTTTGGGTCGAGCAATGCGGAGTTACATCCTTCGAGCATCAGGACGGTTCCCACCAAACCAATCCTCGACAGATTTGCTCTCGATAAAATGCGTTTATATCTTGAAGCTTCCATTAACTTTCTCGATGGTTATCCAGCCTCAGAACGAACGCCCGAGTACTGGTTGTCATGGTCATTAGAATATTTATGTGTTGAGCATGTGAAACGACGCATCTCAAAGCGAAACGGAATTAGCCACTATCTTGAACAGTCGACAGTTGAACAGTTGAACTGCCAAGTTAAAACGTCAGTGCTGCGCAGCCGAAACATTGCCGCACGGTTAAAACCACACAAAAAATATGACTTAATTGTTACACTTTGAAATACATTGTTACATTTGGCGCATTATGAGGAGTTGAAATTGAAAGCTCACCAAACAAACTTGGAAACTAACCTTCCAGTTATGAAAGTTAGATGTGGGAAATTGATGTAATTCAGACGCACGACATGAACGTGCCACACGAGTCGAGCCATGTACGGAAAGGATTAAAGAGAAACGGGAGAGAGAAAAGTAAACACGCAGTAGAAACAACAATGATTGATTACATTAGAAAGAGCGAATTAAGCAAAGTGTGATGACTGTCAAATTTATGAATTCACATAAGATTTTAAAGGTATTTAGAAAAGACATCACTTCAGATAGCAACCCATCAGATATTCAAATAACACCCTGCTTTTTATGATAATAATGTCAGTTATACGCAGCAGAAAACGAGCAAAAATGGGGATAAAAAGCCGATTTCATGAGTATTTTGATGTGTTTTAAGTGGGCCTTACTCCCCTCAATAGAGAGGAGTAAGGGTCACCAAAGAAGAGATTATGCTGTTGGTTCGACGACGGTTTTGCGCTGATTTTTAGTCATCAAATGATAAACCACAGGCACAAAGTAGAACGAGATAAGGGTGGTTAATACGGTACCGCCGACAATCGCGACTGCAAATGGAGGCCAGAAACCGCCACCAGCAATAATCAACGGCATAAAGCCTCCCACGGTTGTAATCGTGGTTGAACTGATATGTCGAGTACACGACATAACGGCATCAACGACTGCATCAACATTCCCAGAGGAAGCCTCCTTGTCTAGCTTCAATTCGGTCAGAATGACAATGGCCGCGTTGATCGCCAAACCTGCAATGCCGAGCATCGCGATGATCACCGTAAAGCCGAACGGATAACCGAAAATCCACACCGACAATAACCCTAGACCACCCGCCAATCCTGCAACCATGAAGATGATGCTACTCATTCGGAACGAGTTAAACGACATCACCACCACCAACACCATCAATACCACCACAACGGCGACATTCGAGATCAGGCTATTGACTGAATTGTCTCGTTCAGCAGATTCACCACCAAAACCAATCGTGTAGCCTGATGGCATCTGATAGTTTTCTAGGCGTTTTTGGAATTCATTGAGCACGGTTTGAGGCAAGACACCCGCTTCAATGTAGCCCTCAATGGTATTCACACGTTGCCCGTTACGACGAGTAATCGCACCACGACTTGTGGTCAGTTCAAGTTCAGCCAGTGTCGATACGTTAATACCTGTCGAGTAGACATCTGAACTGATTGGTAAACGGATATTGCTTAAATGCGCTAAGTTCTCACGCGCCTCATCTGCCACACGAACACGGATTGGTACCGACTCACTGCCTTCAATCACAGAGCCACTTTCACGACCTGTCAGCGTAGTTTGCAGCATACCTGCGAACTGGTTCAATGAAATACCGTTGAGTTTCGCGGTATCTTCATCGACCTTCAACCACACCTTCGGCGTACCCGGTTGCAGTGTTTCCCTTGTGTGCGTCACATGAGGAACACCCGCCAAAATCAATCGCACATCCTCACCAATCGCTTTCAACGTATCGAGGTTTTCACCATAGACACGCAGTTCAACGGGCGCAGTAAATGGAGGCCCTTGGTTAAGCTTACGTACCAAGATCTGTGCTTCCGGAACCTCTTCATCCAACACCTTTTGCAACTGTGGAATTAACGCATTGGCTTGGTCAAAGTTCTCTGTTTTCACCATGGCTTGCGAGAAGTATGGCGCATTATTTTGCCTTGCTTGCAGGTTGTAATAGAAGGATGGGAAGTTTGCACCCACGAGCCAATCGATACGCTCCACTTCAGGGTAACGATGAATGATATCGTCGATTTTTTCAGAAGTGTTTTTAGTGGCATAAATGCTCGCTTGCGGCGGCATGTAGACCTGAATCTCAAACATGTCTCGGTCTGATGGCGGGAAGAACTGCTCAGTCAGCTGAGACATACTCCAGTAACCGGTAAACGGAACCAACAACACCAAAGCAATCGTGATGATTGGATGCGTGACACCAAAGCGGACAGAAGATGAGAACCAGCGCGTCAAAGCAGGAATTCTCAAACCCGTCATGTACCAATGGTGCTGCCCTTTCTTGTCGACATCACTGAGTTGTTTCGGCAGTAGCTTGGTCGCTAAGCCTGCGATTAAGGTGTGCGAGATAATGTAAGAGCCGATCAATGAGAAAGAAACGGTAATCGCAATTCCCCCCACGAACTCACCTGATGCACCCGGCATCAAGATAATCGGGGCAAACGCCAACACGGTAGTTAAGGTTGAGCCTAATAACGGCACCCATAAATGCTTCAATGCATTCATGGTCGCTTCAGCGCGCTGTTGCCCTTTCAAACGATAAGCTTGAATGGTATCGACCATCACCACCGCGTTATCAACCATGATCCCGAGCGCCACAATTAGGCCTGTCACCGACATTTGGTTAATCGGTACACCGGTCATTTTCATGATCGACAAGGTCAATAATGAGGTTAACGGTAGAGAAATGGCGACTAAGATCGCGGCACGTACGCCTAAAGTGACAAACAGCACAATCAAAATCAGACCGAAACCGATCATCAAGCTTTTGCCTAAATCGTCTAAGCGAGTCTCGGTATAACCTTGCTGATTAAACAGCACTGTCACCTTAACGTTACTTGGTAACTCTTGCTCAAATTTACCAATCAGAGCATTAGCTCGCGACGTCCAATTATCAACTCGCAGATCAGGATGCATTCTTGCCGCGACAATCACACCCGGCTCACCATCAATAATGGCAATCTGGTCTTGTGGGGTTTTCTCACCACGTTTCACAGAAGCAATGTCTTCCATGCGGATGATGTGACCGTTGCTGTCGGTGGCTATTGGCACCTGTTTAATACGTTCAATGGAATCAAGCTCAGACTTAATCTCTAAGCCAAAGCGAGAATAAGCACTGACCAATTCACCGGCAGAGTTTTTGGCGTCCGCCCCTTCTAGCGACTCAGCAATATTAGCACTTGATCGCCCTAGAGCAGCGGCATCGGCCGTACGCAAACTGATTTGAATCTCTTCTTGTGGCATACCATATTCATCAACGAATTCGGTACCCGACAAAGTTCTTAGTCGCTTAGCGAGTTCTTTGGCATAACGCCCGAGTGTTAATCGGTCAGGCTCGCCTGAACCAGACCAGGTTAGAGATGCGATGGTTGTGAAAGCATAGGTATGGTCGCTATCGAGATCGGGAGAATGAGAGCCCGCAGGCAAAATGGATTCGATGTCAGATAACTTGTCGCGAGCTTGAGACCAAACCGGCTCAGGCTCGGTGATGGTGTCATTCAATTCTAAGGTGACAATAGACACGCCCGGCCTTGAGGTTGAGCTCACGAGTTTAACTTCACTCAGCTCACGCAGCTTGTTCTCGATAACTTCTGTTACCAAGGTTTCAACACGCTCCGCACTGGCGCCGGGGAAACTGGTAGTAATGTTTGCATAACGGTTGATGATGACTGGATCTTCTGCGCGTGGCAGCGTCATGAACGCAGAAATACCACTCACCATCAGCAGTGCGGTCATTAAGATAAGCAGTCGAGTGTTGGAAATAGTCTCTATGATTTTCATGCTATTTCCTATTCAGCAGTAACGCTTGCTGGCTTCACGGTTTGTCCGGGAACTAAACGATGTAAGCCACTGGCAATCACTTGTTCACCGTCTTCAATCGCCCCACTCACGTACGCTTGTTGATTGTTGGCAAACAACACTTGAACACTTCGGCGCTCAACTTTGTTGTCTTCACCAATCACAAAGATGTTCCACACACCGCGTAGGCCGTCAATCAAACCCGTTAATGGCACCCAGTAGCCTTGGTCATCAATCTGCTCATCAAATTTCAGATAGGCAAGTTGCCCTTCTAACACCGACGATTGTTCAGGAAACAAGTAACGCAAACCGACACTGCGAGACTGTGTGTCGACCATTGCGCCCGGATTCAACAGGCTCACAGCGAATTCATCTCGCCCGACGCGAATACTTGGGGCGGAAAGTGAAGTAACCTTTTTCATTTGATGGGCAGGAATACCGATAAAGGCCTCTTTCCCTTCAGAGGCAAGCAGTGTAAGAGTTGGATTCCCTACATTCACCACATCTCCAAGCGAGACAAAACGGGTTGCGATGGTCCCTGAATATGGCGCACGAACTGTCGATTTCACCAGCTTCAATTGATTGCCTTTTACCGAGGCATCAATACGCAACAAGTTCGCCTGCAATACGCGTTGCTCACTGGTTAACGAATCAATCTCAGCTTCGGCACTGAAGCCTTTCGCTTTCAATGAACGTTGACGTTTAAGGTTCGCTGCCACCAAACTCAATTGAGCTTTGACTTCTTCAGCCTGCGCTTTCAGTTGGCTAGACTCGGTTTCCAAAAGTTGGGTATCCAGTCTGATCAACGGCTGACCCGTTGTGACTGTGTCACCGACATCCACCAGAATCTCGTTTACTTTTCCGGCCAACTCGAAACCTAAATTGGCCTGTTGACCCGCCTTAACCACACCGACATATTCGCGTTGTACTGCATAAGAGGAAGACAGCGCCAAGGCCATCGTTTCCACCGTTAAAATGGTTTGGACGCTCGATGCCGTTTCAGCGGTTGAATCAACCGACTCTTGGGCTTGTTCCTTTTCGCCACATCCAACAAGGAAAGCCGACAACGCCACTGCCACTGCGCTTCCCTTCATCAATTTATACATACGTACTGTTCCTATGCGGTACTCAATTATGTTCTTTTTTTAGACTAACCAAATCAAACTAGACTGTCTAGTTTGATTGTGTTAAAAATAAGTTTCATCGTTAATGATTGATAAAACCATCACAAAAAGCATAATGCTTAGCGTAAAACGAGACACATAGAACTGAGCACCAACAGGCACCAACAGGCACCAACAGGCACCAAGCTACGAGACAAACTAGGTAACGAGACAACACTAAGTAACGAGAAGCAAGCACGTGACTAAAATCATCAAGAGTGAACAGAAGAGATCGCAAATCTTAACCGCAGCCAGCCAACTTTTCTCTGAACATGGCTTCAAGATCAATATGGATCAGATAGCCAAAGCAGCGAACGTTTCTAAGCAAACGGTCTACTCTCACTTTAAAAACAAAGACGAACTTTTCGAAACCTGCATGCAAACCAAGTGTGCGGAGCGAGAACTCAGTCCTGCAGCCTTTGATATGGATGCTGCGGTGGGTGATGAGTTGGTGAAGTTTGGTGTGAAGTTTCAGGATTTATTACTTGATGAACAATCTAGACAAACCTTTCAAAATGCCATTAGCCAAGCGAATACGCATCCAGAGATCGCCTCTATCTATTTAGAAACTGGGCCTCAGAAAACCACCAAGTTACTTGCTGATTATTTGCAGTCGAAAATAGACTCTGGTGATCTCACACTGTCGACATCAAGCTCGCCAGTCATTGCAGCACGCCAACTGTTGCTGATGTTTCACGGCAAATCGGCGTATTGGGGATTCTTCGGACACGATAGCGGAGAATCTGAAGAAGAAAGACTTCACTACACTCGCGAATGTGTCGCGCTATTCTTAAACGGCAATCAGCCTCGTTAATCTTAGAATATTTAACCGTTAGCTCGCATTTGAAGCTGACTCAAGAAGTAACTCATAGAAACGTTTAGCAGCAGGGCCTGTCTTGGCTCCTTTTGGTAAAGTCAGGTGCAGCGGAACGTGATACCCACTGCCATTTTCGACATTCAACACAGTGAGCTTGTCGCTACCTCGACTTTCAACAATGTGCTTTGGTAGTCGACAATAACCGACTCCCTGCTCTACCGCGCCAAACGCATGATCGAAATTATCCACCGTAATGCGCTGACTCGACTTCAACCAACCCACATCCTGTTTGTTCCCTTGGCTTTTAGTGCCTTGATTAGATCGTGTACCTAAATCTCGCACCACAATTTGCGGCAAAGACGACAGTTGATTCAACGACACTGAAACGGCACTTGCTAACGGATGTGAGCTAGCAACTACTGGCTCCATCATCGTAAAACCAAAGGCTTCGGCTGAGTAATTAGTAATAGGCAAGTTGATGATAGCCACATCAGCCAGTTCTTGAGTCACCATTTCCGTTGTTTTAGACAGAGACGTTTCAATCACTTGTATCGATGTGGTGTTGTTCTCCGTCAAAAATGTAGCCATTGGTTGATAAAGGCGTTCAAGGCAGCACAAGTGATCAACAGCAACCACAATTTCAGACTCAACACCTTTCGCTAGCTGTTCACTGATCAACTCTAGCTCGCGAGCTTGTTCCAACATACTGCTTGCACGGCGCAACAGTGATTTCCCATCCTCCGACAATACCGCCCTACGACCTTCAACCTGCACTAAAGTCACGCCTAATTGGTCCTCCAATTTTCTCAGCGCATAAATCAGCGTGGTATGGCTCTTGTTCAATTGCAGTGCCGCTGCCTGAATACTGCCTGCGCGGTCAATCTCGTAAAGGGTTTGCCATTGGTCGAGGGTGGTTTTCAATCTCATCGGTCTAAAATCCTGACAGTTAATAACTATATTATGAACTTTTCTGTCTGTTTTTTACAGGTAATATATATTTCAACAGGCAATCAAGCCTCCTATGTTTTGCGAAATGACCATGAGTCTCAGCGCAATACCAAGTAACTGTTTGGAGAAATAACCATGAAATTATTACAAGTCGATTTTGAATTTAGCGGCCCATTTGGTGAAGAGATGTCAAACGCACTCGTTGACCTAGCAAAGTCTATTAACAACGAACCGGGCATGATCTGGAAAATCTGGACAGAGAACGAAGCAGAAAAACTGGGGGGTGGTGTCTATCTTTTTGAAGACCAACTCAGTGCAGAGACGTACCTAGCGATGCATAGCGCTCGCCTTAAACAGATGGGTGTTGACGAAGTACGTGGGGTGATTTTTGACGTCAATCAGCCATTAACTACCATTAATAAAGGCCCAATCAACGGTTAATCAAACTTGTTCATTCTCTGAATGACAACAAAGATACTGAATCGCTAAGTCATAAATAGAGAGATACGTAATGAACAACAAAACTTTTCTTAGCCTACACGGCATTATTTACGCAGGGTTTGCCATCGCACTGTTTTTTATCCCAACGGTAATGTGGCCCATGTATGGCGTGGAAATTAATGACAAGTACGCTTACTTTCTCTCTCAACACACAAGTATCTTTTTGGGTGGTATCGCAGCGATAAGCTGGTTGCTTAGAGACATTGAACCTGGCGTCTCAGCTAAAAAGCTCATCCAAGGTTTGGTGGTTACGAATATGCTTGGCGCGATCATCACACTGTATGCAGCGTTTACAGGAATCTTTGTTGGCTTTGGCTGGAGCGACCCTGCATTCTTCATTTCACTATCGGTACTCAGTGTTTTGCAGGTTCGTCGACAACGTTAGTTACTTACTTAACGAGCTAGCAAACACAAAAAACAAAGCCAAACCAAAAAAGGCACCGTTGAATTGCTCATCGGTGCCTTTCTTCAATCAAATGTAGCTGTTCTCAAGAGCTAAGCATTAGAACTGTTATCAAGAACTAGGCTTATTGTCATGCTCCACAAAAATCAACTCGTCAGTATTGAAACCGCGCTCTTTTGACATCGCTTTGAATTTCTCCATGACCTCTGGTGCAACCTCAGGTGTTCTTGAAAGCAGCCATAAGTAATCGGTGTCTGGGCCAGAAACAAACGCATATTGGTATCCCTCTTTGTCCAATTCAAACACCACATAAGCGCCGTAGAAAGGGCCAAAGAAAGACACTTTCAAATAGCCTTGTTCAGAACCTTCAACAAAATACGCTTTGCCTTCCGCTTCGTTCCATTCACCTTGTTCCGCCGAATAACCTCGGTTTATTACCTTCACGCCGCCATCATCACGAAGGCTGTACTCAGCACTGATGTTATCTAAGCCACGCTCAAACGAGTGATCCAAACGAGCCACTTCGTACCATTTCCCTAAGTATCTATCCAACTCGAACTGTTGAACGGGCTTTACTGCTTCAGGCATGCCGACACACCCACCCAATAAGATCACGCTAAGCAGCAATAATATTTTTTTCATCCTAACCTCGACTTGTTTTTATTAGTAATGCGAGTAAGTCTCTTGAAAACATAAACTTACATCCTTGGTAATACGTTAAATCCATTTTTATAGTTCACTTAACTGTAATTTATTCAGAATCTTATGTGAATCGTTTAGTCTGCGAATGAATCAATGACGTTTCATTGCTATTCGATATTGAGTCGGCGTCACCTGTTTATAGGATTTAAACTGACGATTGAAGTTGGCTTGGTTGTCGTATCCCACTTTCTCCAAGATCAAACTGACAGGCAATGACGTATTAATCAGCAAGTCGCACGCGACGTTCAACCTGATCTTTTTAAGTCGTTGACTGAAGCTCTCTTTATAGTGCTTTTGAAATAAACGCCTAACACTGCTCTCACTGATGTATAGGTGACTGGCTAAATCGTTAATCGAGATATCTTGAATAAAGTGATTCATTAAGAAGGCTTCGACCTTATCTAGCTTATCGCTGATCTCATCACCTTCATTGTCCTTAAAGATCGGGTTGATCAACTGCACCACTTCTTGGTCATCCAGTAATACCGAAAACAACGAGAATAAGGTGAGTAACTGTTGGTGTGGCGGTTTCTCCATCACCCTGTCTAGCAATTCAGTCGCCTTCTCTGCCGAACTAGGAGAGAACTGTAATCCTTTCTTTGAGCCTTCCAGCAGTGCACGCAACGGTTCGAGCTCTCGACAACTGTTTATCAACGGCTCTATCCAGTCTTTACGAAACCAAATCACATGCGTTTCACATACTCGTTGGTCATCCGTGCTGTCGTCCGAATAAATAGCATGGGGTAAGTCCGGCCCAACCAAAATCATATGATTATGGAACACATCGCTTTGGTGATGCCCAATAAAACCATGACCAGTAAAGTGACGATGAATCGCTATCTCATACTCTTCGTGCCGATGCCAACCATAGCTTTTACTGTTCTCGACAATTTTCATATAGCGCCAAGACATGCCAACTCGTTGTGGCACTTTTTCCAAGTAACCTTTCATTACGATACTCAATGACCTTTTAATATTGAAAGTATACGTAACAAACCACCCAAATCAGCACATTGACTGAAAAGTATTGAACATTGCGCTGACGGTACTCTTCTCTTCGCCTCCGATAAATATACTGCAAGTGAACTTAATCAGGAGAGCAACTATGGACACTTTATTATTAAAAATTCGCGATATGATTCTCGCCACACGTCAGCAGTGGATCGGCGAGATCACCTACAGCCACAATATTAAAGGTGATCACACCTGGAAATTCTATGGCTATAACTCTTATGACGAATATAAGAAAGATCTGCGTAAGAGCCTAAGACAAGAGTCGTAATAAAAGGCTTATTTAAACCACAATTCATTGATTAATCGCGGTTTTCATTTGTCATTCATGTAGAGTTTCACACTTGCCACTCGCTTTCTATACTTACTAAACAGTGGAACATGGAAGACATAATAATGAACAAAAAGCTCACTCTGCCACGCACTGCATGGATAGCATTACTCACAAGCTTATCGGCCATAGCACCGGTGCTTGCACAAGCCAACACCGTTGTCCAAGCGCAAACAGCCGTTAAAAGCCAAAGTGCAGACCAGATTTTTATCAATGCAGATATATACGGGCATCGCGAGTCAGACTCGATCGTTACCCACAAAGGCAAGATCATCTTCATCGGTAACCAATCGCAGGCACAAACTTTTCAAGGGCAACTTACCGATGTTATCGACTTAGAAAATGCCTTTGTCCTTCCGGGGTTCATTGACAACCATAACCATGTGTTTGAAGCCGCCTCAGAGCTGGGTGGCAATTGTGAACTCGACTCTGAAGCAACGTTAGAAGAGCAAATCCCCTACTTAGAAGCGTGTAAGATCAATGCTGATACCGATGGCAGAGGTTGGCTAATGGGTTATGGTTTTTCTTTAGAAGCGACGCTCGATAGCGACTCTGAATACACACCACTTGAGATCATCGACAGCATCTTCCCGGATCGCCCTGTGGTGATCATGGAGCAGACTTCACACTCGATGTGGGTCAACTCAAAAGCACTAAAAATCGCTCGAATCAGCCAACAATCTCCGGACCCACAAGGCGGCGCTTATTTAAAAGACCAAGACAGCGGCAAGCTTAATGGCATCTTATTGGACAATGCTGGCGATCAAGTGATGGAGATGGCGTGGAACAGCCAAAGCGAACTGTTTGAGCAAAGCTACCAAGGCTTAATGTTCGGGCTTGAGGAAGCGGCAGCCCACGGCATCACCACCATTGGCGACGGTCGCATGTATTGGAAACGAGGTTGGTATGACGTTTGGCTAGAGGCCGAGCAAAATCAAGACTTAACGGCGCGCGTGTCGCTGCGCCCTTGGGTATACCCATCGATGGCAATACCTTCTCAATTAGAAGTCTTTGAGAAGATGTATTCCGACGATAAAAGCCGTCTGTTACTTGTCGATCAGGTGAAAATGTACAGCGATGGCATCTTCATCAATGGCACCGCCAAAACGCTCGCACCCTACTTAGATACTTATCTGCCCCTGTCTCCTAATGGCTTGAACTATATTCCACCAGAACAAATGAAAGAGTGGCTAACTGCGCTCGAAAAAATAGGTTTTAGCGCCCACATTCATGCCATTGGTGATGGTGCCGTTCGTGAATCGCTTGATGCGATAGAAAGCATTCGCAAACAAGGTTCAACCAAGCCCTACACCCTAACCCATGTCGAATTAATCAATGATGAAGATGTGCCACGTTTTCGCCAATTAGACGTGACCGCAGATTTCCAAGTCGGCTCTGATTACGTTGCAAGGCATCAACACCAATGGGCCAAAGCTTTCCTTGGTGCTCGCCGTGCCAAAGCCATGATGAACTTAGACGCGATACTTAAGACTGATGCCAACATCACATTAAGCAGTGATTGGAACGTACACGACATCAACCCATTGGTCGGCATCGCGAACAGTTTAATCATGGGTAAAACGGGCCTAACTGATATCTACACGGCTATCGACGCTTACACGATTAATGCCGCTTCTAGCTTGGGCATCGACGACATCACTGGATCTATTGAGGTAGGAAAATCGGCGGACTTCGCGATTCTCGACCGAGACATCACCACAGTGTCAGCAAGACAAATAGCCAAAACTCAGGTGTTGATGACGGTGTTACGCGGGGATGTGGTTTACGAAAAATAGACCAACCAGCGCGTCGAATTGATTATCGCAACTCAAACGAAAACGAGCCAGCTTAATCAGCTGGCTCGTCTGTTATTCACATTTGTATTTTAGTTCTATTACGCGTTGGTCTCTTTAAGCGCGTTCACATTTAAATCTTGTTTATCATCCAGAGCAAAGTAGATCTTCGATACAATCACTTCAGCAACCAGAATCGTAAATACCACCGCGAAGAACGCTACCACACCGCCCCAAGGGCCTGTGAAGCTCACCTTGTCACCGAACATGAGGTTTATCGCTTCTAGCATGACGAATTTTGAGCCAACAAGAATAATGTATGTCGACAGTGCTCGATACACCTTAGGTGCCGTTCCAGGTTTCTGTTTAAAGTAATCCGCTACCTTGTGTTCTAAACCAATAGACAGCTTCAACAGTAATTGCAGTAGAACCGCGGCAATCAGACAGATAGTAAAAGACTCAATATTGACGAAGTCCCAGTACTCATCGAAAAAGTTAAGCACTACTAAGTCCACCAGCACGGCTAACGTGTAACCTACGAATAGACGTTGTGGAGTGTTGAACCCGTAAACTTTGTCTGATTTAGTCATTCTGTCTCTCTCTAATTTGATAAGTAGCCTTGATTTGAAATACATCTTAGCGTTCGAATCGAAGCAAAACTTACCATTTCATGACACCACTCAAAATCATTCACGACATTAATGAATCGTCATAGTGTCCTCGCGCCTCCACCTTTAATAATCCTGATCGCCCACGTATCACTGTAAAGTAAAATGGCACTATCGAGTGATCTACTACTACCAAGTAAAATGGCACTATCGAGTGATCTGCTGCTACCAAGTAACCTGCCACTACCAACTAAAAAAGAATAGCGACGCTAAATGAATGACCCGTATTTAAGCAATGAGTGTGTTAATTGAAATCTTGCGTCCAATAAGACATCTTCGATGCATCTGACTTACTGGCTTTGTATCCAATCCCCATCTTTGTGTGTCGGCTATTCATCACGTTTTGGCAGTGACCTTCGTGACCAGCCCAACTATTAAGACCAGCATTGTTAACTTGCCCATCACTTCGCGGGCTGGTGTAACCAAAAATAGGAATCACAACAGAATTGGATGAGAGGACAAACGCATTCTGACCAGAACTGTTCACAACAAAGTGACCTTGAGCATCTCTTCGGTACTGCTCATCTGAGTTCAACTGAGCATTACTCGCCGTGTTATTGTCCCAAGCGATAGGAGCTGCTGGTGGGTAGTTACCACTCGAAAACGATGAACCAAATGCATCACAATAACGTTGTGTCGACCTCGCACAATTTGTCGAGATAACAGATTGGTACTTGATACTGTTCTGGCTTAGATCTTCTGGAATATTCACAATTCGGCACCATTTTTCATCAGCAACGCCTTGACCGGGCATCCCCCAAATCGCACCATTCAATAATTGATTTGTATCTAGTGAAGCGAAATCGATGAGAGTGTCGCTATTAAGCTGACCTAGATCCAAATCGATCTTTCCAGATGAAGTGTTCAACTCAAAGATCGAGGCCCCAACCTCCTTAGCTGCTGCATTAATTTTGTCGCGCTGTAATAATTCCCAAGAATCACCAAACCGCTCTTTTGACTGCTCTCCATAAGCTTGAGCGATAAAATCGTAAGTAGGTAAATTAGACTCTATCCCGCTCCCATCTTTGGAAACTACACTGCCAACGGTTTTAAATTCCAACGAACTGTCGAACACCGCATCGTTAAACACATACGATCCCAAGTGCTCACTAGAACAAGAGTTACTTTGCATATCGTATCGATATTCAGAAATAGTACCGTCCACAAGTAACTGATGATTCTTCCTTTGCGCGCTTAATCCTGTGGTTTCGTAACAGTGCCAATCATTAACAAAGTTACTGCCATTATCGATAACGATTGTTGGTACAGCGATAGTCACATCAACCTTCTGAGTATCTCCATTCTTGAACGCAGGCAGCTCATTTTTGACGGCAATAGATGAGAAATTTCTGATTGGATCCGTTTCTTCGATAAAACCTTCGATCGCAAAAATCATATTGTTGCTAAGAGCTTTAATGTCAGGCTGCTGAGAGGTAGATGATGAGCCGGGATTACTTGGATTACTTGGATTACTTGGATTACTTGGAACATTAGCGTTATTAGACGTTGTGCTGTCACCTCCTGATGAACTTTCTCCTCCACAACCCGTAATAATCAGTGCTAGAAGGGCGACTGCCGAGATATTTTGTTTTTTCATGAGTTAATCCTTAACCATATATTTTTCTTGATGTAAGGATGTTGCCTCATAGAACGAACTTAAATTTCAGACCAATGTCAGAGCCTCCAAATACTGACACCGATTTAACATTTTATAAGATATTGTCAATTTAACGTTCGACCTATAAGCCAATGAACTCATTCAGTATTTTCCTTAGGCCTTCCGTTTTAGAGCCAGTTACAGTTCGGTAAATTGATTCTCAACACAAGGTGACGACGATTTGAAATACACCTTAACGTTCGAATAGGAAAAACTTAGAAATATAGAAAAGCACCAAAAGATAAGTCACGTCATTGCTTGTCACCAAATGGCCATTCTTCAAATGCTGCGCCCCATATGATGACCCCATCAGCGACACACACTCATTTCCAAAAGGTGCAGACTATGAAAAAGCTAATCACTAACGCAAACATATTTAACGGTGTTGATAACAACTTAATCGAGAACGTATCAATCCTCATCGAAGATAACTTGATCACTCAGATTGGAGAGATTGACCCAACGATTGCCGATGAAACGATTGATGCTCAAGGCGGTACGGTCATGCCAGGCCTGATTGATGCACACGTTCATATCACTTTATCTGCACCATTCAATGTCATTGATACCATGACGCGTGAAGAAGTGGCGATTCGCTCAGCAAAGATTTCTGAAGAGATGTTAATGCGCGGCTTTACTACCATTCGCGACGTGGCGGGTAATACGCTTGGCCTTAAAAACAGTATCGACAACGGCTATGCCACTGGCCCACGCATTCTTCCTTCAATGGCGGCTATCTCGCAAACCTGTGGTCATTCCGATTACCGTCAAAACCAAGCACAAGAGCGTTTAGCAAACGGCCATGAAGATTCACCAATGATGAAGCTTGGCGCAATGAAAGTGGCAGATGGTCGTTCAGAAGTCTTAAAAGCAGTACGTGAACAACTGTTTATGGGCGCTTCTCAAATCAAGATCATGGCAGGTGGTGGTGCATCATCGACCTTCGATCCGCTAGACACGTTGCAATTTACATCAGAAGAAATGAAAGCCGCGGTTGATGCCGCCTCTGATTATGGCACTTATGTTGCCGCGCACATACACACCTCTGATGCGATGCGCCGAGCCGCTGAAGCGGGCGTGATGTCTTTCGAACACGCGACCATCATGGACGACGACATTGCCGAGATCATTAAAGAGAAAGGCATTTGGGTGATTCCTTCTTACTTTACTTCTTCATTGATTGCCGAGCGTAAGATCCCGCTGCCAAATGAAGAGACATACCGCAAGACAGAACGCGTAGGCAAAGCGATGTTCAAGTCGGCAGAGCTTATCAAGAAATACGACATTCAGAACATCGCTTTTGGCACTGACTGTGTAGGTGAAACCAACGTTCACGCGACACAATTGAATGAGCTTGGTGCGATTGAGCAAGTATTCGATACCATCACCGCACTTCGCATGGCGACATCAAACTGTGGACGCTTGTTCGAGATGTCGACCTATCAACACCCATACCAAGAAGGCAAGTTAGGTCAGATCGTTGAAGGCGCGTATGCCGACCTATTGATCATCGATGGCAACCCACTGGAAGGCGTGGCATGTGTTGCTAACACAGAGACACAAAAACTGATCATGAAAGACGGTAAGGTGTACAAAAATACGCTTTAACCTCGAAAAGCGCTCGTCCCTACGCCACAAAACAACAAAACAACAAAACACATCTAAAGCAAATAACCGAGATGACTAACTTGGTTGTTTGCTTTTTTGATCGCCTAAAGCTTATCTCGCCTTCAATTGAAAATGTTATATATCCAATTCGCGCAGTAAAATATAGACAGTAACTTCCATACTACGAGTTAGCTTCCGTTTTTCGAGTTGGTTTTCACTCGATGAATTAGTTTTCACTCTATGAATTAGCTTCCACTCTATGAATTAATTTACATTTACGTATTACCCACCCAAATAACACCCACCTAAAAACCACACATGGAATATCAACCCGTAAAATTCAACATAAACAATCTATAATTATTTAGTAAAATAATACAGCATAAAGGGAATTATTCCAGCATAGACAGCTCTAACTAAATGTTAAATAACCATTTATCTGGAGGCACTATTCTAATGCAACTTTGGTAACCCCTCCCCCTTAAGTTGCACATTAAATAATTTGGATAAGTAAAAATACCATTAATAACTTTTTGTAATCAGGAATTAACAATGAGACTGTTGTTGTACTCAACATGTGGTGTTCTTAGTTTTCTAGGAATATTTGGCCTAGCTGCGTTATACATTGTTTACTAATTTGTAAACTACTTTTATAAGTTAATAAACAAATAAGAAAAAGCCCTAATAAATAGGGCTTCTTTTTATCTATCAATAATAACAATGCAAATATTGTAAATTATTCTATTTACTTTTCTCTTCTAGCTTAGCCTTTACTATTTGATATAGTTTTTCGTATGGCAGATAACCGGGGAGCAATGTTCCATCAATGAGCATCGCTGGTGTACCTCGAACACCCAGCTTTGTGAACAAGTCATAGTTTTCAGCAACTTCAGTCGTTATTTTACTGTCTGAAGAAACGTAATCGGTGGCTTTGTTCTTCTTCGCTACTTTCATTATCGAACGAACGTTGTGAATACCAGGCTTACTGATCAACATCTCTTCAACTGCTTTGTATTTTTCTTTGTCATTGTTCCAGACATTGAGTCCAAAAGTTGCTGAGTTCAGTGGCGAATCTCTCTCCTTTAGAGGGATATAAATATTTATCACCTTGATGTCATTAGGGAACTCATCCGCTATTTTTCGAAGAACAGGGTCTAATTTTTTGCACCACGGGCAACTAAAATCAGTCATATTTACGATCGTCAGTTTTGGATGTTCGGAACCATACCAAGGGTGATGTGGGTTGTTATAAATAAAGTCATGACTCTCAGCTAACGTTTTATCAAAGCTACTTTGTTGATCTATGTAAGCAGCCAGACTGTCGTGAACCGAATCGATAATACCTTCATTCGTTTCTAACATTTGCGTTATCTCGGCAATCTTTTCTTGTTTTGTCATTGCGAAAGTGACGGGAGAGAAAGCCAGTGTAACCAATAGTGTGATGATGCTTTTTGTAATGAATTTCATATTTTCCCCATTAATACTTAGCTAACCAAAGTCGGGCTGCGATACCTATTGGCGTAGTAATTCCTGAAGTAACACTTGTTACTTTTCCATCATTAATAACAATGAGTGTTGGCGTTAAGGAGATTCCCCAATCGCGTGCAATTTTACCTTGAGTGTCATTAATGTTGTCGTAGCTATACCCTTTAGCATTCATATAGCGTTGAACTCTTTCATCTTTACCCGAAGTCAGTGATACACCAACGACGGGATAGCTTGATGAAAACCAATCAACCACTGGCGTCACAAATTTGCAGGCAACGCACCATGTCGTCCAAAAATAAACTAATACCGGCTCTTTCTTACTCATCTCTATTACATCTATCGGTTTACCGGATAACGACACCCCAACCATTGGCGGAACGTTCTGCATTGGAACGTCTTTTGTACGCCAATAATCAACACCAAAGACCACGACCAATGCAAACAAGGTATACAGTAATGCCGATCTCAACTTCTGCTTTTTGGTCTGAGGTTTTGCCTTAGCTTTTTTTCTCATCATTCGTCACCACCTTTTGCTTTCTCAATGGCTTCCATCACCGCATCACTGGTTAAGATGACAGGAAGCTCAATACCTTCCGGAGCGTTAGGGCCATAAACCACATTGAACGGAACACCGAACCGGTTGTGATCTTGTAGGTATGACGTGACGCTATCACTCGGTACAGTCCAATCCCCCTCCATCGGCACTACATCACCTTCAGTCAATGCGCTGTAAACAGGATCTTGTAAGAGAACCCCGATCTTGTTTGCTTTACAAGTCACACACCAATCAGCGGTAACATCAACGAAAACTACTTTGTCATTAGCAACATGATCATCAATGGCTACGGTCGACAAAGCTTCCCACTCAGGTTCTGGTGGCAGCATTTTGGATGTTGCTTTCTCGACAAATAACGAGGCAGAGATAACACTCAACAGCAGCAAGCCAACAGCACCCGCAGTCTTGATTCCATGCACTTGAACCAACCTGACAAGCAATAGGCAAACACTGACTGCCAATATTGCGTATAACCACAATTGAGGGACGTGAGGTCGAAGCAAGCTAAAGAGCCAGACGCTAGTGATTAGCATCATTCCACCGAACAGATATTTAACACGGTTCATCCATGCCCCTGGTTTAGGCAGCGCCAAAGCTATCGATGGGAATGCAGCAACGATGATCCATGGAAGTGCCATACCAACGGCAAGTGCGGTGAAAATACCAAACATCGTAGGGATAGTCGTGGCAAGAGCAAATGCAACGGCTGTCCCAAGAAATGGAGCAGAACATGGCGTAGCCAATAGCGTTGCGAACATGCCTTGAGTAAAGTGTCCGACGTAACTACTGTCTCCTTTGGTTGCCATCCACGTATTTGTATTCGATGAAAGACGGATCTCGAAAAGCCCTAACATGTTGGCGCTGAAAAGGGCTGTGACGATAAACATCCCACCGATAAACCAACCGTTTTGGAACTGAATTCCCCAACCGATAACGCTGCCTGATATTTTTAACACAGCCAAGAAAGTGGCGATTAACCAGAAGGATGCGAGGATGCCACTCGCAGATGCAAGGAATTGGAACCTAACCTGTTTTCTTGCCATGCCTTGAGCAGAAATAACCCCACTCAGTTTCATTCCAAGTACAGGGAATACACAGGGCATGATATTGAGAATCAACCCTCCTAATAGCGCCAAAAGCACCATACTTATCATGGAGCTATTGCCCACAATGCCGTTAGTAACAGTGGCTGGGTATTCTGTGATGAAGTCTTTGTCTTTGATGCTGACACGAATGTGCTGGTTGTTGAGATCGGGTGTGCCCATCCAGCTGCTTACGTCGTAAGTCGCAATGGCTTGGTTACCTTCAATTTCAATGTGAGGAATACCAAATTCAGCATCTTGCATTTCATCTGAATCACCATCCACGATTATATCGGGTGCAGTCCAACCAATTTGATGTGTAGCAATAACTTGAAGTTGCGACTTGTGAGCATCCCAAATCGTAGATGTGCCCTCTACAAGCGGTGAGTCTTTCGGCACTTCGCTCATTGCTTTTGCGTAGACAAGCATCGCGTCGTTATTCACGGTCATCTCACTTGGGTTAAACACCAAGTTGATGTCAAAATCCGTGAGAATACATATGGTGGTGCATGAAGACATCGTCAGCACTGCATGGAGCTCAACAGGTTTGTTCATATCATCAATATGAAGATTCATCGGAAAGATGATGTTGTGCTTGTAGCCTAGCGTATCTATGCCGAGCAAGTTGAAGCGTTGAGGAAACTTCCAAAACCATTGCAGTTGCGAAACGTTCTTAGAGTCGGCCCATTTAATTTTGGGCGCAATGCCTCCTTCACCAGGACTTCTCCAGTAAGTTTTCCATTCATCAGAAAGGTTCACTTCCAGATAACCCGCCGCGGTTTTATCTTCTTTATTAATTTGTCCTGTCATGACAAAGCGCGTTTCTACATACGGATGTAACTTGTCTTGCATCCAACCCGTGGTAACAGGAGTCATCGATTCGCTCGCACTTGCGTTCACAGTGAATGTTGAACACAACGCAACGAATAGCCAAAGCACAACAAAGTGCAATGACATTTTGCTTTTAGGCATGTCTAATTTTTCCTTAAAAAATGAATAATATGAGTGTTAGTTAAACGCTCTTATTCTCATTCTTTAAAGACACAGACCTTGAGATGGATGCGCCTACCTTTGTGAAGGATTGGCTCAGTGAAGGGAGGGAAATACGGGACGGTACTTAGCAGCCACAATACGACGACAACGAGTATGAAGTACGTGAATATAGCTTGATCATTGACTTGGTGGTGATCAAAATTTATCAGGTGTTCTGATAACTCACATTTTTGGACGGATTGGCCGTCTTGGGGTTGAGATGCCCCATCAATAAAAACTCCACCATCGCTAATCTTGTTTGCCTGCACGGCAGTAGAAATAGCAGAATCACTGTTGTCATAATTTACTTTGCAGCCTTGGATAAAACTCATATTACTGGCGAGACAGAAACAGATAACCCAACCCACTAATAATAGTGTGCTACGAGTTAGCTGATGTGTGTTTCGACTTGAGATCATATCTAAACTGCAGATGTCTTGTGATGGTAAACGTAGCAATACGACTTAACTCAAATAATAAAGTTCAACTTTTTTCGTATGGCCGATAATTTTCATGAATCAAAGCGATTGAGAATGGCAAGAATCGTAAACCAATAATCAGTATCGGAAAGACAATCTCTAAAGCACATCAACAATCGAAGTATCAATCGCCGTTAATTAGAGTGATGCCCCAAGAGCGTTTGTTGATCGGCCATTGTCCTCACTATTGAAAATAGAGTTAGACCTCGTCGATATAGGCACAATGGTGGATTTATCAGATCCCCCTTTTAAAAAAGGGAATGCAAAACTCGGTATGTGGCAACCACTAACATTCTTACTTGAAGATAATGCTGGGCTCTATTTTCTATCTGAATATGACCCAAATAAAATCCCAATTCTATTTGTGCATGGGATCAATGCCACCGCGTTAGATTTTGCCCCACTGATTGAAAAAATCGACCAATCTAAATATCAAATATGGGTGTTCAACTACCCTTCTGGTTTATCTCTGCCTTTGAATTCGAAAGGCTTGAACAATCTGTTACATACAGTTGTGAGTGAATATAAGAACCAGCAACTGCATGTTGTTGCCCACAGTATGGGTGGCTTAGTCGTGACTAACAGTATTCGCCAGTGCCGTATTGGGCAGCTATGCGATTTTGTAAGCAGCGTAACCACCATCTCTTCGCCGTTTGGTGGTGTCGAGTCAGCTAAACAAGGGGTTGAGTACTCACCCGTAGTAATGCCTGCATGGGTTGACTTAAACCCAGACGGGAAATTTATCGCTGACTTATTTATTGATAACAGTAAGATTCACATCCCCTACTTTTTAGCCTTTGGTTATAACTCTGGCGATCTATTTAATACCAACAGTAACGATGGCGTCATCAATTTATCAAGCCAGTTGTCACGCCCCGCTCAATTGAATGCCGACCAAATTCGTGGTTACAACGAAAACCATCTCAGTATTTTAGATAATGATGATCTGTTTGAAGACCTGTCGAGCTTTTGGCTAACAGCAGAGCAATAACCCCTCCCTATACATAACCCGACAAACCAGTTGGCGTGAATGGTATGAACATTGGCGGTATTTGCACTGCAAGCCAACACGCCAATCTTTATTCTAGTCCCATAAATCAGCACATGGAGTGACGCTAAGCCTAGCGATCTAGGTTTCGAAACAAGGATAGTGACTTTCTAACTTGGGATAGAAACGATGACTATCAATGAATTAAAACGCAGAGATTTTTTCAAAGTTATGGGGAAAGGTGCAGTTTCTGCTGCGGCTATCTCTCTGCCTACCTTAGCGAATGCAACACCAACTTCGCCAACCAATTTGCCTTCAGATCACCAAACCGTTGACTCGCCACTGGATGCGACCGAGATGGCGAACCTGATAAGAGACAAAAAAGCCTCGCCAAAAGAATTCGTACAAGAAGCCATCTATAAAATTCGCCAGACCAACGATCACGTTAATGCGGTTGTTTCTGAGTGCTTTGACTTAGCGCTAGAGCGTGCAAACTCGTTTAACCCGAACTCACCCTTTGCTGGCGTGCCTTTCTTGGTGAAAGACTGCGTTGATGTTATTGGGCTTGAATGCACCCTGGGTTCGAAGCTAAACCAAGGCAGAAAACCCAACGCAACCTCTTGGTTTATTCGAGCGACTCAAAATGCAGGGCTGAACACCATTGGCATGACGAACATCCCTGAGATGATGACACTAGGCTGCACACAGAACTCCCTTTATGGCGCGACGCGCAACCCATGGGATCTAAGCCGAGGTGTTCACTCATCGACTGGCGGTGGCGCAGCGGCGATTGCAGCTGGCTATGTACCCTTAGTGCATTCTACTGATGGCGGAGGTTCTTCTCGTATGCCCGCTTCGGCAACTGGAATCTTTGGTTTTAAGCCAAGTCGAGAGTCTTTGATCTCAGGGCTAACTGATGGCTCAACAAACGAAGGTTTTACTCATCAATCGTTTATGTCGAGAACCGTTCGTGACGCAGCTTTGGCTGTTTCAGTCACAGAGCATCATACAAAAAATGACTTTGAGACGCCTTTTCCTCGAACCCCAATAGGAATGGTTAATGCTTCTCTTAACCGTCAGATAAAGATTGGCGTCACCCTTAAAGATATCCACGGCAGGCTTCCTGATGAAGATACGCTCGCAGCCATTCGCTCTACGGTCTCTTTGCTTGAAAGCCTGGGGCATATCGTTATCGAAGTTGAACAACCAATCCAAGATGGCGATGTGTTCATGCGTAACTACATGGGCGTATTTGGAAACAAGATGGCAAGCTTTGCTGAGCAATTCGACCACTTAGGTATGCCTCTAGAATCGATGCCAGACAAAGTCAGCGATAACGTCGTCTATTTAGCTCGTACGATGCAAGCTCGCTTAAAAGCCACTCCTAGCTTGTATATCGACTCTCAACAGCGATGCCGAAACTTCGCGATCAATCACAACCGAGAGTTCTTTAAAAACATAGATATATGGCTCACCCCTTGTGCAAACCATGTTCCTTTGGACATCGAATATTTCGACCAGAAAGCGCACTCCGGCAAAGAGATATGGGCACGTTCAGAGAAATTGATGTCCTACACGCCAATCGAAAACGTGGCAGGCAATCCGGCGATGTCGGTTCCCTTGTATTGGAACAAGCAGAACCTTCCAGTTGGTAGCCACTTTTCCGCAGCAAGAGGCAATGACCGCCTGCTATTTGAATTGGCCTATCAACTAGAACACGCCAAGCCTTGGGCAAACAGAAAAGCCCCGATTGCGCTTTAAAAAGCGATTCACTTTCAAAACAGTTCAATTTAGAAAATCATTTAAGTACGAGTCTATTGATGAAACATATTATTTTCCTATTCTTGGCAAGCCTGACGCTTGCGCCACACTCATTCGCAGCTCTAGCACCAAGCGAAGGCTTCAGTGGCAACATGACCTTCCTAACTGGCTTCACCGCAAACTCAAGTAACCTCGATGTTGGTCAAAGCAACCATCAATCTCAAGCCGATTTAATGTCGTCGGGTAACACGGAAGCCGAGGGAATGGTCGCGGTTTTGGGTTCGGTGCAATACACCTTTGGCGCTTTGAATCACAAACAGTTTTTCTTAGGTACCTCAAGAGACGACATCATCACAGGTACGTTGGCATTTGAAGTTGGATATAGGCAGCAAGTGGAAAGCGGAATGGTGGTCGATTTTTCTATCTTGCCGACTCTGATATCTGGCGAAGTATGGGATGACCCTTATGCTGTTGACTCAAATAGGAAAGAAACCGACCTCACTGGCACTGTGGTTCGAATGCAGCTTTCAAGAATAATGGGCTCGAACTTTAATCTCGATGTCGCTTCTGGTGAGTCAGACGTTAAAAAAGAAAACACCGGCCTAAAGGGGCTTGGTTTAACTGACGAAGAACGCGCATTGATGATTCGAGAACGAAAGTACTTTTATCTCAAATCTGGTTACCAGTACTTCTTGAAAGATGGGTCAGGCATTCTCACACCTTCAATGAATGTTTTCTCTTCAGATTCTGAGGGTGATGCACTGTCGTTCTTGAGCCTTGGCGCGGAAATCAACCTAGCGAAAAGATACGGAAATCATGGTCTTGCTTTAACACTCAATGCAGCAAAACGCAGCTATGATAAAGAGAATCCAATCTTTAATAAGACACGTGAAGACAAAGACTTTGGCGCCTTCGTTGCTTATGAATACGCCAATATCTTTGATGCAAAAAACTGGTCTTTGGTGTCACTACTCGGCGCGAAGACAACGAATTCAAACATTGAGTATTACCAATCATCGCAATATGTGGTTTCAGTCGGTGTTGATTACAAATTCTAAGATTGAACTGAGGGTTTCATTACTTGTAACCCGTAAACAAATCCTTTAATTTGGACATATTACCGAGAAGAACACTCTTCAATCGCCAGCAATAACAGGGAGTTATGGTGGAAAGTTTTAGTACTCAATTGCCCATTTTTTGGTTTAAAACTTTAGATTCTGCTATTCAGGCTAGAATTGGAGACAGCAGCGATATCTGGTCGGGAGCAGAGGTCTATAAACAACTTTGCTCCGCCGAATCGATCTCGGCTTATCAGCTTCAAACCGCCATCACCAATATCTACCAACGCTTTGATCATGAACTGATCGACCTATTTGATGAGTCCGCTCGCTACTTCGATGAGCTTGAAATGGGCGCGCCGGTAATGGCAATGCTCACCGCGCCAGATCTCGCCAGCTTTTGCCAACTGCTGAGTCGATATTCCATTCATATACATCCGCTACTGAAAATATTCAGCCGTGAAACAGAAAATGGTGAAGTCGAGCTTTGGGGCGTCACACCCGAGTACATTGACGAAACCACATTGATGACACACATCAGCTTGGGGCTCTATTTCAGTATTATGATCAAGCTCGTTCGCAGATACCTTAATGCGCCGAATAAAAAGCTCGCCATTCACATCCACAAGAACACCATCGGTGATGAGTTCTTGAGCATCTATGAGCGTGTCTTTAATGTTGAAATGAAGGAGGGCTTCCCCGCCCGCTACCTTCTATTTCCTAACGATCTTGTCCAGGCGAAACCTCGCCAATTCCAAGCTGACTTTCATGCAGAGTTAGTACGAATCGCCGATCAACAGATGGAAAAAACGTTAAAAACTAACTTGATCTACAAAGTGAATGAAACGTTCAAGGTGCTCGCGGTGAAAGACACCAACCTAGATAGCGTAGCGAATAATCTTCACATCAGCCCTCGAACCCTGAATCGTAAGCTTAAACAACAAGGTGTGAGCTTTCGTCGTTTGTTCGATAAATACCGACTTGAGCTGAGCATGACGTTACTGAATCAAAACGACGGCAACATTACCTATGTGGCTCACGAACTTGGCTTTTCAGACTCGAGCGCATTCAGTCGAGCATTCAAAAATTGGACTGGGCACTCTCCTACTGAACTCAGGTCGTAATAGCAGATCTCGCACCCCATATCACTAAGCATCGAACGACATTGTTCTTACTTGGTTTTTTGTTCTTACATATTTTCGATTCTCATGTATTATGTGCGCCCATAATTGTATGACAAATATGTAGCGCCGTTTCTATATGACCAAAGCCACCAACCACGCGATTTTACTCTTAATATTCGCCAACCTGCTCGCCTCCTTTTCAGACGTCTCACTCAAAGTGCTGAACGGTGAAGTGCCCACGTTCCAATATGTGTTTATCCGCCAACTATTGAGCGTGATGTTGCTGCTTCCTTTTTGGCTAAAGCTACCCAAAGAGACGCGCATGCAAGGTGGTTGTCGCATCAACTTCTTACGAGCTCAATTCATCCTAGTAGGTAGTGGCTGCGCAATGATTGCCATCACACACCTCACCTTGGCGACAGCAAACGCGATGTTCTATGTTGGGCCCATTCTCATGCTCCCGCTTTCTATTGTTTTACTGAAAGAGAAGCCGACATCATCAAAAGTGGTCGCGACACTGATTGGCTTCGTGGGTGTGTTAATCGTGTTGCGTCCAGAGCAATTTCACTGGGCCGCTATTGCGGGCTTAGGCAGTGCGCTCGCGATGGGTGTCGGCAATATTTTGATCAAACGTCTTCACGCAGAACAACACATTATCTCGACACTATTTTGGACCAGTGTGATGACTCTACCGCTGGCGTTGGCTCTTGCTCTACCTGCATGGGCGGCGATTGAATGGCGCCATGTTGGGTGGATTATGGCAATCAACCTGTTCGTTCTTGGGTACCATGCCCTTGTGGTGGTGGCTTATAAAAAAGCGCCAGCAAACCAAATTGCTCTCGCGGAATACTCGGGGTTGGTGTTTGTGACTCTATTTGGCGTGATGTGGTTTGACGAAATCCCAGACATGTTGACCCTTGTCGGCATCAGCCTGATCGTCATTCCTATGATGCCAATAAAATGGAAAAAGTACTTCAGCAGGTCAAATCAAACGGCGCTTGATGTAGAAGCCAATCAGCCTAAGCCTTAATCGTCGGCAGCATCATTACTGCGTATTTGGATCAACTGCATCTATGCTCAAAGAAGAGTAACACCGCAGAAGTTGGTCACTTTTAACCGAGCGGTGAAAGAGTGGTTGGAATAGAACAACACTTATACGCTGTGATTTTTTAGAACGCTAAATCTTTCAATTGGAGCGCTTCAGAGCGTGCCATTCATATCAGGCGCAATCACAATACTTTTCAATAGCTGATAGGCTGCCGTGTTTTCGTCGATTGTTAAACACCCTCCCCCTCTAACTCCCCCTCAAGTTGAGTTCATCACCCCCCTCTAGATTGACGACCTAGGGGGAGAACCTTCTTTACCGCTGAACGTGCAAATGCGCATGTCGCCATCGGCATTCAGTTCCTCCCCTTTCCACGAAATCATAATGGGTCGAAAATACGGATTAAGGGGAGATTAGGAGGGAATTTGAGGTTGGGCTAACACGGATTTGCCCCAAACTTTGTTAGAACTAATAGACAGTCCAAAGTAGCGATATGCTGTTTGAATTAAGTAATCTAGTGCAAAATGAATGGCAGATTGGACTAACATGTTTAATCCAATCAGGAGTGAGCAAGTAATAGAAATAGTGCTGACTTTTGTGATTATGCTTCTCTCATGAAAGTCAGCACTTTCGCTAATTAATTCACTTCTGAAAGTTTAAGAGCGGGACTTTTTTTCTGATTTAGTAAGATACTAATCAACGCTAATACCGTAAATGCTAAGCTCGATAGGAATAGGTTTTCTACACCGAACTGAGCGATAAACCACCCAGCGACTATCGAGCCAATAGTGATCCCAAAATTTGAAAAAGAGATGTACAGACTATTTGCAAATACTTTCGCATCACCTGCATTATCCATAACCCATGTTTGGCTCACAACCAAACCAGCAGAGTGTACTGCACCCCAAAACGCGACCATTGCTACCATGAAGGAGAACGAAAAACCCATGAAGTATACAACAAGATAGATAAGGCCAAGTGTAATAGGGTAAAGCATCACGGTCTTTTTCATGTTTTTGCCAAGTAATTTACCAAAGATGAAGTTACCAAAGATACCAAACACACCGAACACCATCAGCATTGCACTAATCCACGTGCCGTTCATATTCGTTACATTACTTAAGTACTGAGTAATAAAGCTGTACGAAGAAAACATCGCTGCAAATACGAATATTACGGTCGATAAAGACAGCCACATGGACTTGCTACGTAAAATAGTTACTTGAGAGCCGAATGACATTTTTTCCTTTACAGGCGCGCTTTCCATCAAGAACATCACACTCACTAACGCAATGGCACAAGCAGTTAAGCCAAAGTAAAAGGCATAAGCGAGAGAGTATTGTTCAGCTAGAAAAGCGCTAATCGGAATACCGAAGACCAAACCAACAGCAACACCACCGAATACTTTTGCTGCGGCGTTGCTTTGTTCTTCTACTGATACCATAGAAGTAGCTGCTACCAATGCAACTGAAAAGAAAACAGCATGCATCAAGGCTGGCAAAACGCGAAATATCATCATGGTCGTGTAATCTTGCGTTATTGCGTACACAAGGTTCGATAGAACGAACAAGGAAAGTATACCAATTAAGACGTATTTCCTATTCCACCCTGACATCAATAATGTAATAAATGGTCCACTTACCGCCACGACGACAGCGTAAACACTGACTAACAGACCGGCTTCTTGTACATCAATATTAAAGTCTTTCATGACTTGAGGAAGGAGACCAATAATACCAAGCTCTGTCGTGATAACGCCAAAAACGGCTAAAGATAGAGCAAAGATAAACAAGCTTTGTTTTTTCATTTTTTCAACTCAAATTATTAATATGCGGTAATTACGTACCGTCGATATTGGTTGTTGTTAGAGCCCTAAGTCCAAGTGTCGGAAAAGTGGCACAAAAATGTTGTTTTTTATCCAATAAAAATGCCGTTTTCAATGTGATTGAATTCGGCAACGTATCAGAATTCGCATTTTCAAAGGGGGAATGGCTTCTATTTATCCCAATGACATGCGCTTAGAACCGTGTTGTACGAAACTTGCAAATGACGACTGGTTGCTCGCTTTCCATGATTTTGTGCGGTCATTTCAATAATCCTATTTCGAATTCCTGGTTTACAGGCCTCGTAACAATATTCACTTGAAAGGTACGGCGGCAAGCAAGACAGCGAAATCGTTGATGGCCGTTGGGGCCATAGCCATGCTTTATGACACTGTCACTCTTATGACAGAAGCAGCAGTTAGGTCTATTCGTTGTCACATCGAACCGTAAATTTCACCAAAAGATATTGGTAGTCGTTTGAATTTAATTATCAACTTGGATTGCATAATAGGGGATAACACACGCAAGATTAAGTCCTTAAAATTACCAATACATATTCCCACAGGGACTTAATATGTCTTTTTGAAGTTTTATTGTGCAAATGGTACTTGAAATAATTTGTGGGAAATGCTGATCCTGGCAATATCAGGTAACGCTCAAAGTAGTTTAGGGACAACTCAAATCAATCAAATGAAAGAGTATGCCAACGACGTTCAAAGTCATGTGTTGGAGTCATGTGGCCACTGGTTGATGGAGGAGTGCCCAGTCCAGGTTGAAGATCTAGTTATTGATTTTTTTAACAAAAAATAATCAATAAAACTCAGTTTGAGTGTTGTTGATTCGTACCCTAGAGCCACTCTAGGGTATTTTTATATTTGAACTGCTTATAATTTGTACTCGGTTATGTAGCAATATAACGAGAACTCTTTATCCATTGTCTAGTTCAGAATGTACCCAGCGAGAAAACGCTTGGAATTTTACTCTTGTTTCCATTCCTTTAGGGCAAACCAAATCGTAGCCCTTTCCTGATTCAATATGCGGAAATGGCGCGACTAGCCTCCCCGCTTGGATTAAAGGCAGCGCAAATTCATACCGAGCAAGAAACACACCGAGCGATAATTCCGCCGCTTCCATCGCTAGGCGATTGTCACTATAGAAGTCACACCGTTTTTTACAATCAATGTCGATATGCATTTCATCTAACCAATACTGCCACGCACCTGTATCCCCTCTATGGATAAAATTAACGTCAGATAGAGCGCTCAACCCATTGTGAAGACCATGCTCGGTGGCGTAATTAACACTGCACACAGGTGTCCTCTTTCCAGAAAACAGTCGTTCACTGAAGTGATTGGGATACCGCCCCTGGCTATAAAAAATCGCCACATCGTAAGGTTCAAATTGAAAATCAGATTGATTCTGTTTGGTTTGCAGCTTGATGCTTAGATTGGGGTATTGCTGACGAAGTGAAGGGAGTCTCGGGATCAGCCAAGCAGAGGAAAAATAAGGTGATGTGGCTATATGTAAGCTACCAGTCAGCTCTCCGGTTTGAATGTCAGAAAGGGTAGAAAAAATGGACTCAAATGATGAATTCAGAACTCTCAGAACTCTTTGTCCCTCCGGTGTGAGCTCTAACTTTCGGGTTTTTCTAATGAATAGATTGAATTGAAGCTGCATTTCCAGTTTTTTAATTCGCTGGCTAACCCCACCTTGGGTCAGAAAGAGCTCTTCTGCTGCTTTGGTAAAACTCAAGTGGCGCGCTGCAACGCTAAAAGTATGAAGCAGAGAAAGCTGCTGTTGTTGATTGGTGATCGAGCTCATGCATTACCCTGGTTAATTCGTGTGGGGAAATTATTCGTTTGTCCGAAGTTATCAGTCATTATAGATTAATTTGTGTAATGTCACATTGCAAGGACGTTAATGGTGACTCAATCAAGAAGGGAATCGGAGCTGATAACGCTATTACGAGAATCGATAAGATATAACGTGGATGAGATACGATGAAACTTATTTTAAATGCTGATGATTTCGGGCTGACGGAGTCGGTGAACTTGGGGATTGCGGATTGTTTTCGTGCCGGAACCGTAAAATCGACCACCATAATGATGAACCAACCTGGTGTCTCTCACGCGTCACAACTCTATCAGCGTGGTCTTATTCATGAAGTTGGACTGCATTTTACAGTGACATCAGGTAAATCAATATCGTCCCCTAAATTAATTCCAACACTGGTTGACGAGAATGGTCATTTTTTTGATAGAAAGACCCTGTTTAATAAATCTGATGTGTCTTCTGATGAAGTCTTTAGAGAGTGTATGGCGCAATATCAAGCGGCTTTAGACGCGGGATTTAATATTAATCATATCGATAGCCACCATTTTGCTGGTGCCTATCGCCCTCTTAAAGTAGGTTTTACACAAGCAGCCAATGAAATAGGCCTCCCCGTCAGGCGTATTGATAGCTTTATACGGGGTCAAAACTTATTGTCGGTTCCTACCCCAGATGCGTTTGATATGGGCTTTCATGCAGAAGGTGTCAATATTGAATACCTCAAAGCAGTATTGCTGGCTTATCAAGACAGCATGCCTAACAGTACGATTGAATTAATGTGCCACCCAGCAAGGACGCTAACTGAAGAGCTAGAGGACATCTCTAGTTATACCCATGCTCGTGTTGAAGAGTGGAAGATTTTAACCAGCGATGAGTTCTCTCTCTGGCTAAGAAAAAATGGCATTGAATGCGTTGGTTTTGATGCGCTTCATGCTTAAATCGCGAAACAACCGACCTCCTCACAAGTAAACCATCGGCCTTGTTAGGTCGTTAAAACCGTTCCTTGCGGTTCAATAAATCAGCACAATAATAAAGGGTGACATTGTGGTAAATTCTACCGTACTTTCCCAAGTTAATATCTATCCAGTCAAATCCATTGGCGGGCTTTCTCTCTCTTCTTCATGGGTCGAAAAGCAAGGCCTTGTTTTTGATCGTCGCTTTATGTTGGCGTTAACTGGTGATGATGTCTCCGCTTCGGCTAAATACCCAACCATGGTGACGGCGCGTCAGTATCCAAACATGGTTCAAGTGAGTTCTAGTCTACTGCCAACCGGTATCATTTTTTTTACCCCGGGATGGAACCACTAAAACTACACTATTCTAATTTTAAAATGCAGGCTACAGATACCAGTGTTTGGAGGGACCGCTTTTCAGCCTACACAACAACCGATGAAGCAAATGACTGGTTTAGCCAAGTGATAGGGAAGCGAGTTGAGTTACTGTTTACTGGCGAGCAATCTAACCGCATGAGAGAAAACCTTGGTCATAATGTGAGCTTTGCCGACGGTTTTCCTATCTTGCTGATTAGCTCTGGCTCATTAGCGGAGCTGAATAGACGCAGCAGCGAAGTCCACACCATGGAACAGTTTCGCACTAACCTCGTGGTGCAATCAAACGAACCTTTTATCGAAGACTCATGGAAGCGTATCAAGATAAATGACGTTGAATTTGAAATTGTAGAGCCGTGTGAGCGGTGCATTTTAACGACACTTGATCTGGAAAATGGAGAATTTAGGGCCAGTAAAGAGCCATTGACGAGCTTTTCACGCTTTAGAGCCAACGAGCAAGGCAAAATATTTTTCGGGCAAAACCTTGTAGCGAAAAACGAAGGTGTTATCTCCATCAATGATGCTATCGAAGTGCTTGAGTATAAATCCAAGGAGTTTTATGAAGATCTCGACGCAAAAAAACAAGAGTTGATTTGTGTTGAAAGAGAACCTACAGCAAGAAACTTCGAGACATTTTGGTTTGAGCCTAAAAACGGCATGGTGCCTGAGTATAAAGCGGGACAACACCTCCCTATTGAGATCACGGCCAATGGCAAACTGACCAAACGAATGTATACGCTGTCATCTAGCCCCTCTCGGCCAGAACGTTTGTCGATTTCAGTGAAACGGGTCCATGGTGGTGAAGTTTCCAACTGGTTGTTCAACCACTTACAAGTTGGCCATACCATTATTGCGGATCAACCCAAAGGCACTTTTCATATTACTAAAGAATCGAATGAGCCGCTGTTGCTGCTTTCTGCCGGTAGCGGTGTGACGCCCATGATCGCTATGCTTCGGTATTTGACTGACCAACGAGACACTCGTGATATTGCGTTTTATCATCAATGTTTGACGAAAGCGGATATTCCATTCATGGAAGAGCTCCTTATGCTAGAAAAACAACACGCCAATGTCACTGTGACTCTAGCCCTTAGCGAGCCATCAACTGATTGGCTAGGCGAAAAGGGGCATTTTAGTCGTTCTCATTTAAATCAAATTTCAGAGTTTCACAAACGTCAAGTTTTTGTATGTGGTCCTAGTGGTTTCATGGAGAGTGTAAAGCGCTTGATGATAGAGAGTGGGCTGCCTGAAGAACAGTACCATCAAGAGACATTTGGCGTTGCAAGAGTGGCGGACGGGAGCGAGAAAAGGGTTCAAATCAACCTTGATGGTGTCGTGTTTGAAGGAAGCAACCAGCGCACCGTTCTGGAGCAAGCTGAAGCTGCAGGGCTTTCTATTTCGAATAACTGCAGAGCTGGTTTCTGCGGCGCCTGCAAAGTCACAGTGAAATCAGGAGAGGTTTACCAGCCCGATGCCCCAGGAATTGAAGACAGTGATAAGGCGAAAGGAATGGCCCTAGCTTGCTGCGCGATACCTAAGACAAATGTAAATATTGTTAGCTAGTATGTAGGTTTTATGATGATTGAGGCCACTATCAAACTTTGATAGTGACCTCAATATCGTTGGACTATCTAAAACACAATAACACCCAAATGACCTGCAAAGTCGTGCTTCGATTAGTCAACATTACAAAGAAGCCTCAAAAATATCCGGATGACGGCTCGATAATGCAATGATTTCATCTATGATGACTCTTATTTTAGGCAGAATGTAAGGTGTTTTTAGCCAAACAATACTGATGGGTGCTCCTTCGCCATTGAATTTCTCTAATACAGGGCATAATTGCCCATCATCAAGGTATTGCTTCACTAACCACACTGGTAGTTGAGCTAAACCTGCACCAGATAAAGCCGATTGCAAAATACCTTCACAGTCGGCTATCTCATGACGTGCTGAAATATCAACAGATTCGGTTGCCCCTTTAGCATTTTTCAGCAGCCAACTATGCCTTTGTCCTATAGGCCAACCGACGATGCAATCATGTTGGGCAATATCTTCTTTTTTGGTAATCGGTGCTCGCGTTGCTAAATAAGAGGGAGAGGCACATATCACCCTTTTTTGCTCCCCTATTTTACGTGCAACAATATCGCCCGAATTTTCTAAGTGCCCAACGCGGATCGCAAGATCAATCCCGTCACTGACTAAATCCGTAGGACGGTCATTAAAGGTAATAGATAGATCTAATTGCTCGAACTTGGACGTTAATTCTAACAACTTGGGTAGGATTGCTCTTCTACCGAGAACTGCGGGTAAATCAATACGCACACGCCCTGATGGCAATAACTGTTGATTGCTTAAGCGCTTCTCTGCTTCCTCTAAAATGGTCATCGCTTTAAGGCAGTCGGCTAAATAGGAATCCCCATCATTGGTTAACGCGATGCGTCGAGTTGTTCGATGAAGGAGTTTGGTGCCTAGCTGTTTTTCTAGTCGAGCAACGCTTTTACTTAAAGCTGAACCGGTCATTCCAAGCGCTTGAGCCGCAAGGGTAAAACTCCCCAACTGCGCTACGGTGACAAAATGACGAACTTCCACAAACTGGCTTTTTAACATTAATTAATTCCCCCAGGGACTTTATGTTCTTCATTATATGGACTTAATAAACAGATGTGAATCGATTATTCTGCGTACATCAACGAGATGATTACATCGATTTTCAATTAAGGTAAACATAATGAATAACTTCAATAGATTCAAAGGTAAGGTCGCTTTTATCCAAGGTGGCAGTCGCGGCATTGGTGCCGCCATTGTTGAGAGATTGGCATTGGAGGGAGCGTCTGTTGCTTTTACATTTGTGTCATCCCACGAAAAAGCTAAAGCGCTTGCTGAGAACTTAACTTCACAAGGTAGCAAAGTCATCGCAATAAAGGCGGATAGCACTAAGCCTGAAGATATCAGAAATGCAATCAGCGAAACCATAGAACAACTTGGTCAAATTGATATTGTCGTAAACAACTCAGGTACGCTGATCTGGGACAGTATTGAAAATTTGACGATGGATGATTGGGACAAGACCATCAATACCAACGTACGAAGTGTATTTGTGGCTATTCATGAAGCCGCGAAGCATATGAATAATAACGGCAGAATAATCAATATCAGTAGTACGAACGCTCAGCGCATTCCTTTTGCTGGCGGTTCTATATATGGAATGAGCAAGTCTGCACTAACCGGATTGGCCAAAGGTCTCTCTCGAGATCTAGGCCCTAGAGGCATTACAGTCAACAACATTTTACCTGGTCCGGTAGATACCGACTTAAACCCAGACAATGGCGATACTTCAGAGCCTGTAAAAGCTATCGGTGCACTTGGTCGTTATGGTCAAGTTGAGGAGATTGCTAGCTTAGTAGCATTCGTCGCTAGCTCAGAAGCGGGTTACATCACTGGTGCTGATTTGATGATCGACGGTGGCTTTTCCGCTTAATCAAAATATGCAGTCAAGTAACTCGTGATTTATCAATCTAACTTCAAGCAATCATCGATACATGGTTAGTAAAGAGAAGTACAATGGTTGGCCTATTTCACAGGTCAATCATTTAGAACCCCTTGGCTTTGATCAGTTTTGCATACTTGCCAACGACATCCAGTCACTACCACATAAACATCCGATGTTAAATATTGAGTTCAACAATAAAATAGATAACACATTAAAAACTAGCGTTATTAAATTGAACTCTGACTCTTAATCCAACATTTCTAAACAAAGAGGTAAATTACTTCTATGGACGACCCCGTTAGGTGCCGCTTTATCCCATTGTCTTCTTGTATTAAGGAGATAAGCACATGCTAGAGCTCTTTCTACAACCCGAAATCTGGGTAGTATTTGCAACTTTATTGATTCTTGAAATTGTTTTGGGTGTCGATAATGTCGTCTTCATTTCTGTTCTATGTGAGCGGCTTCCCGAACAGCAACGCAAAGTTGCACGTAATTTAGGTATTGGTCTGGCGGTGTTAACGCGAATAGGTCTTGTACTTTCTATTTCGTGGGTGATGTCTCTGACTAATCCTTTGCTGAGCTTCGCCCATACAACGTTCACCGGGCGAGATATTATTATGATATTGGGTGGTGGTTTTTTGTTAGCTAAAAGTGCGAAAGAACTTTGGTCATGGTTAAGACATACACCATCGTCATATTCGACTCAAGCTAGGACTGGACTAGCCATCGTACTTCTCCAGATTGTAGCGGTAGATGCCGTTTTTTCAATGGATTCAGTTATAACCGCTGTCGGCTTAACATCTGAAGTGCCCGTTATGATAGCCGCTATTTTGACATCCGCGATTTTTATGATTTTAACAGCGGAAAAAATTAACAACTTGGTTATTCGTTACCCAGGATTTAAAACGCTGGCTTTACTGTTTTTGGTTTTATTAGGAGGGTTGTTGATGGCGGAAGGGCTAGCCATTCATATCAATAAAGGCTATGTGTACTTTGCTATGGTTTTCGGACTAACGCTTGAGTTATGTCATATACAAATAAAAAACAAACATAAGCGAACCTTAACCATCCAGCGAATTAAAGCATATCAGTCCAAAGCGAGCTGAGTTACATTCTAATGAGACACGTCTCCATTATAAGGAGACTGTCAGCTCTGCTAATTCGGAATGTGCAAACCTATTCGACACAGTCAGCACTAGACAAAGCTGCTTTCTATAAATAAGGGTTATTCATTAATTGCTAATTTAGGAAGGCCGATAACTCAGAAATGCCCCAAAACGCTTTAAGAGCAATTTGACCGACTTGGGTGCTAATGCCAATTTTCCCTATTTTTATTCATACCTATAAGGTGTAGTGGGTGTTGAATTTAACCACTTCTCATATCTTAGATAGCTATTCTCTTTTAACTACCAGCAATCAACAGTTTTGTTCAACTACAGAGTAAGTGATTTTTATGAGATTATAACGCCCCTTGATAATGCTTGTAATTTATTACGGAAAATTACGCACAATTCGTAATGCGAATCTTGAGTTGTATTGTTATTCTGGAGGGGAAATGAATACAAGGGGTTATAAAACATGAGCACTAAGAGAGACACCATACTTTGGATAGAGCATGCAATTTCCTACTTTAAGACACAAGGCAAGACACAGAAGGAAATGTCCAAATTTTTAGATTTATCTGAATCGCGCATTAGTGAGATGAAAGTTGGTAAGAGAGCGTTAACCACTTCTGAGCGGCAACGAATTATTGATATTTGCGGGAGCCCTAGACGCAACTCAGGACGTTATGAGCGAGCTTACTACTTTGAAAGTCTTGATAGGTTCTTTGATGTCTATGGAGAATTTATTGAGAGCCGCTACCATAATAATCTGTTAACTCAATTACGGAGCAAAGAGGTACAAAGTAAGTTGCTAGCTAGCTTCGATATATTTGAAAATGGTAAGTTCAACGATAAAGGATATATCGAGCTTTCAGATATCGATAAGTTGATTCGATCCAATGAAGCAGACGAAGTTTTTGAGCGATACAGCTCATGGCTAAGAGAGGAGGATGGAGCAAGACAACCAAAAATGGAGTTTATGGACTCAGATGTGGTTTTGGATGATAAAAAGGCCTTCCATTTACTCTATCAACTGTGGTTTTTTGTGCAAAGCGAAACGAGTTTTTACCTCTGTAATGAAGAGCCTCATAACATTGCTCAGCTCAGCCACTGTGAAGACATCATAATGACTGGTGAAAAAGTATTGTTAATGAGTAATGAAGGTGAGCTTCGACCAGTAAATGAGCCAGTTTTAGATAAATTTGGTTCTCTTAACCGTTACCCCGATTCATTGAAACCAGAGATTTGGCAAGCCGTACGTGTTGAGTTCTACCTTAGCGAGGAAATGAATTACCACATATTCATCCAACTCTCACCGAAACGGAACATATTTACCTACCTAGATGTTGAGAAGCATGGGGACAATGCTGCTTATATGGATGAATTGTTCCAGATAGCCGAAGTAGACACTGAGGACCTTTTGATTGTGATCGAAAACCTCAATGCATCGGCACTTTGGTCGAGTGTTGAGAACGTGCGTAAATGGTGTGCGTTACCTTCAGACTCAAACTATAAACTGAAGCAGAGAATTGCGAAATTTGGTGGCTATGTCCCTGGAGCTCGTGTTCTTGTTTAATTATCTGCTTATTGAAAAGAGTCCATCACTATATAGTGAATGGGCTCTCTGTGTAGTGGCTAAGCTAAGCTAAGTGAATCTGGCCTCTACATTAGAGGCTTTGCCATACGTCAAGTAATCCGCTAAATGCTAATTTAGCTATGCATGTAACATAGAATTGTCCAGATGCTTCGTAGGATGAATTTTTACCTTTGGCACTTCCTTTCTCGAAAGTGTCCCAAACGTTTCATTAGGTATGGCACGAGTAATACAGCTAGCTAATGTGAAAAACAGGCACATTGCTCACCAAACAGCGATAAACAAAAATTCGTTTCCAAATTTTGAAATAGACCCAGTAAAGCGCAGTGTTATTTTTAGTTATTGGGGATCTACATGCCCAGAACAAGTATAGGACTGACCATCAACACCACGAATAGCGATCTGGTAGTTCAACGCCAATCCATTGCCGACGATGTCTGACAAGCCCTCAGTTTCTGGATTGTTCATGCGATCGTGGTACATCTGACAAACGTGTTCTTCACCATGCCATTTTGATTGCACCTCTTCGATTCCATCAGCCTCGATGTCTACGCGAGCAACTCCATTTGTGCGCTTGGCTGCTTTGGTCGTGATGATCGTCGTCGTCATTGATGTATAACGGATACCATCGATTTTCGAACTGGCTTCGGTAAGTTGGTCGTGGTCTGCGTGTGTGATAATTGGGTCAGACACGAATACGTTCGCAGCCTTTACCTTTAAGCTGGTACAGCCAGTAATTGTCATAAGTGCAAGTGCGATAGCTGTTAAACCAATGGTTTTGATTGAGGTCATTTCATTGTCCTGTTAGTCATTCTGTCTGGGATTTACTATAAACAATAAAACACTGTATTATTAGTTCAAACTATGAATACTAACTTACCGATAATGGAAGGCCGCGACTAGGATTGGTTACTTGTTTAAGACTGCTCTAAGTCTAACTCTTCACGTGGTTGGTCGTGAATATCCTTGGGGATTCGTATCATAAAGGGCTATGTTATATCTGGGTTATCCATAAACTTTGTCAAATTAGAAAAAAACGTAACTCAATTTTATCCAAATCCAATTCAACACACCCAAAACAAAAAGGGATTGGTATCTCTACCAATCCCTTCACTACTTATTTATAAAGTAACGGGTCTTGCTCTCTACATGCTCTCAATGGCTTTCTGTACCGCAGGGCCAATCTGACGCTTGCGAGAAGTGACACCTTCTAGCGTCAACATGTCGCTTGTTGGTTCAGCGTTGAAAGCTGATTTGATAACTTGATAGTCGCTTTCGTCCACCCACAATAGGTTAGCTTCTTTGTTCTTAGTGTCTGTGATAGAGAAGAACAGATGGTCTAGCCCGTTCTCTTCTTTGTAAGTCTTCATTGCTGCTAAAAGATCGTCTTTACGGTCAATCAGTTGTTGAGCCGTTAGCGTTTCGGCCACACCGATACCCACCTGTTTGCCACCGTATTTAAAGTTTTTGTAATCCAGAGTCAGAATGGTTTCAGAAGAAAGATGGCTGAGATCCGACTTAGCAATCAGCATCTGTTGACCAAAATCTTCGATATCTGAAATACCTGCAACTTTTGCCAGCTTTTCAGCGTATTCACGATCATGCTCAGTAGTGGTTGATGATTGGAATACCACGGTATCAGAAAGGATTGCGCCTAAGCCTACACAAGCAAGGTGCTTAGGTAGCGTCACATCCAGCTTTTCAGCGTTATCTGCCAAAATTGTCGCTGCCGATCCCCAACCTCGAATATCCATCTCGACAATTTGTGGTGTGTTAATCGGTGAGCCACCAATTGCGTGATGATCAACCACAGCAACAATCGATGCTTGGTCAATGGTTGGCGCTAGCTGAGTGACTTGATTGAAGTCTACCAGCCCCACTCGGTATGAAGAGTAATCTGTCTCTACGCGTGGAGATTCAGCATTACAGTAGTTCAAGATGAAGGTGGATTCTGGATTGATAGGCTCTGGTACTGTCGCTGTACCGCCATAGATATGAGCCGCGAGCATCGCAGACATTACCGTGTCGCTGTCTGGGCTTAGGTGCCCTGTCCATACGAGATCTTCACTGTTTTCATTGGCAGATTGTTGAAGACTGAAAGCATAGCTTGCTGAGCTAAAAGACATAATTAGGGCTGCAACGACAGGGGTTAGCTTCACGGGTATTTCCTTATTTGAATTCGATATAGAATCCCATAAGCTAAACACCAAAAATTTCAGAACCGTGTCACTAATATTTCAGATTTACTTCAGTGAGTAACGAAATGTAATTTCCCTCACTTCGAGAGTCTTCTTCTCCCATCAATTGTACCTCCCCCTTTCTATTACACGCCCGCCACAACCAATTTTGGATTAGTTCAGCTTTTCATTATTTCACAATGAATTTCAATGAACCCTAATAATAAGAAAGCTAAGACACTGATTTATTGACCACATAACATCATCAACCCACATATTAGAAATAAGATAATCTTATTAAAAATGGATTATCGAAAGGCACAAAAAAGGCTACAAAGCAGCCTTATTGAGTCAGCATAAATGAGCTATTGATTCACCGATATCGAGGTTCTGTTCCTCCCCTTTCCCACTACTGGTAAGGGATCGTAGATGTAAACCAAGGGGAGGTTAGGAGGGGATTCTAGTGTTTGTATCGAAAGGTATTACTATCATCAACAATCTCGATTTTAACAGGCACGGTGCCTTGTTTAACGTTGCCGATTTTTGCAAATGCCTTGTGCGACAGGTCGATCACTCGGCCTTTTACATAAGGGCCTCGATCATTAATTTTCACATCAACAGACTTGTTATTGTCTGTATTGGTCACTCTCACGATAGTCCCGAATGGCAAGGTTTTATGAGCCGCAGTATTCGCATTCATATTATACGTCTCACCACTTGCTGTGAGCCTTCCATGGAATTTATCGCCATACCAAGAAGCTTTACCAGCAAGAGCATGTGACTTGGCATATTCCTTTGTTTTAGAACTGCCGACAGCCGACGTTGAGGTGCATCCGGCTAATATCATAAGGATAAGAGCGGTAAAGATAATATGTAATTTTTTCATGTAATTTGTGTGCGCTAATCTCTGCATGTTTCTCTATTTTCGTTGTTGTTGGTTAGCAATATAATGCTGAGTATAGTCACTGCTCAGCCAAGGCTACCATTCGGTATGATGACGGAATGTTTTCATGAACGACACTTTCTTCCGTCATATTCATGAAAGGTTTTATCGTCAAAACGTCAACTTTAACAACGTCTTAAATTTGTACATTTCTCAATCACTTCATGTGGATAAGTCACTCAGCCAAACATCCAACCCAAAAAAGAAGATTGGTATCTATACCAATCCTCTTTAAGGGGTGTTTCGACTTTCCTGCCTTAAGCGCAATTGTCCGTAATCAGTCACCTACGCTTCTTCTCGGCTGTATAAGTTACGCTTTACTGGTTTGTACCGAATTCGTCATCGATTTGGCTTTAGTTTCAGGCACCAAAGACATCAACCCGGTAATAACAAGAGCAGCAACACCCGACATCGTGACAGGTGAGCCAAATATGCTTTGCACTAGCTTGGGTGCTTCTTTCAATAAATCCGGTACCAGCATTACCCCCAGCCCTAAACCTAATGAGATAGCAATCGTCATGATTCTGCGACGATCCAGCTTCTCACTAGCGATAATCTTGATACCCGCCGCAGCAACCGTACCAAACATCACCAATGTCGCTCCGCCTAATACTGGCTTTGGAATCGTCATTAATACCGCGCCTAAGATGGGAAATAGACCTAATAGAAACAGAATTGCCGCAATGAAGTAGCCAATGTAGCGGCTCGCGATTCCGGTAAAATGAATCACACCATTGTTCTGGCTGAAAGTCGTGTTCGGAAAAGTATTGAATACCGCTGCGATGAGCGAGTTCACACCGTCACCTAGCACGCCCGCCTTGAGTCGATTGATGTATTTTGGCCCCTTAACTGGCTGTCCTGAGAACATACTGTTGGCGGTAAGGTCGCCCGTCGTTTCAATAACAGTAATCAAGTAGATAAAAGCAATAGGGAGGAAGGCTTGCCAATCAAAAGCGAAACCATATTTAAATGGGACAGGGATACTCAATAGCGGTTGAGATGCAAAAGAAACCATTGGCGCTTTGCCCATCAGAATAGCAACGCCCCACCCTACAACCAATCCGACTAAAATCGACGACAGCCTTACCATGGTGTTGTTGCTTAGGTTAAGTGCCACTATGGTTCCGAGCACAATCGCACCCAACATCAAATTGCTTCCAGAACCAAAATCTTCTGCGCCAACACCACCAGCGATATCAGTGACGCCGACTTTAATCAAAGAGACACCAATCGTCGTGATAACGATGCCGGTCACAACGGGCGTGAGCACTACTTTGAGTTTTTCGATAAAGCGCGATAGGACGATTTCGACAAATGCACCAAAGAAGCAGACACCAAAAATGGTGGCGAGCATTTCATCCGGCCCACCTCCATTTGCTTTAACAAGAAAACCCGCACCTAACACAGAACCTAAGAACGCAAAGCTGGTCCCTTGGACACAGATCATCCCTGCGCCAACCGGCCCTATTTTTCTAGCTTGTATAAAAGTTCCAACCCCAGACACCATCAGTGCCATGCTGATCAAATAAGGGATGTGTTCACCCAACCCTAAAACACCGCCAATAATGAGCGTGGGTGTGATAATGCCAACAAAGCTGGCTAATACATGCTGCAGCGCCGCGTAACTGGCTGCTTTGACTGATGGTCGATCGTCTAATCCGTAGATCAATTCACTGTTCTGTTCCATGTGACTTCCTTTATGTATTTTTTATTGTATACAATCTACATAAAGGCAATAGAGCAACATATATGCCAATGGTTTAACATCATATTTATCAATCAGTTAAGTTTTCGCTCAAGCCAATGCTGCACTATAGATCAACAATGTCGGCTTGTTTTAGTGCAACCGATAGTTTATCCGATGTTCCTAAATTAAGCCCTACAGACACAAAAAAAGGATTGGTATCGCTACCAATCCTCTTTAGGGGGTGTTTCGGTTTTTCTACCTTATGACAGGTAGGTAGCGCGATTACTCGTAATCAGTCGCGTAGGTGTCTTCGTATGTGTGCGAGTAAAATTCGAATAGGTTGCCAAACGGGTCTTCTAGATAAACCATTTGCGCTTGTTTTAGTTCGTCTTCTGGGTGGTAACGCATGATGTCCATACGAACCTTACCGCCAAACTCTTCAACGCGCTTAATAGCTGAATGAAACTGCTCTTTTGGAAGTTGCAGACAGAAGTGGAAGATGCCTAGACGAGAGAAGTCTACTTCGTGACGCTCTTGACGATCTTTCATTTCGAACAGCTCAACACCGATACCATCAGATGTGACTAGGTGTGCAATGTTGAAGCCTTTGAAGCCTTCACCAAATACTGCGATACACATGCGGCCGATTGCTGATTCGCGCTCTTCCATCACTTTGGTGTTGTTCATTACGATTCTTAGACCTAACGCTTTCGTGTAAAACTCTACTGCTTTGTCCATGTCGCCAACCATGATGCCTACGTGATTCATTTTCATAACTTGCTCCAAATTCGTTTTAAATTCTGTGCTTTTCGAAGACTGGCTTCGATGTTTCGTTTCGATGAAGAGAGTATATGGAGATGTGACGATTAACTGAAATTATCATAAATTATATTAATGATAATTTTTTGTTATTTACATGTTTAGCATCAAATCCTAGCTAACTTAAAGAAGCCATGCCTGCCCTTGCCTACTTACCTACTTAGATACATAGAGGCTTACGTGAATAGAGATAAGCCGAAATAGAGAACAGCCTAAAGAGCATAGCTACCCAAATAGAACGTAGCCCTAGTTTGATAACTTTTATCGATAGCTTTTGTCGATAGCTCTCTTCTTACGAAGATAGGATTTGCCTATTGAATCTATAGAAATGTCCGATTTCACTAATTTTCGGTGCGAATGCAATATAGCTCCATCGACGCGGGATAGCGTTAAACACTACAAATTAGAAAGAGAGTCGAATCATGATCAACACAGAAATCAAACCATTCAACGCAACAGCATTCAAAAACGGCGAATTCGTAGAAATCACTGAGCAAGACGTTAAAGGCAAGTGGGCTGTATTCTTCTTCTACCCAGCAGACTTCACGTTTGTATGTCCAACTGAGCTAGTTGACCTACAAGACAAATACGCAGAGCTTCAATCTCGTGGCGTAGAAGTTTTCTCAGTATCAACTGACACGCACTTCTCTCACAAAGCATGGCACGATACTTCTGACAAAATCGGCACTATCGAATACTTCATGGTAGGCGACCAAACAGGCAACATCACAAATAACTTCAACGTTATGCGTGAAGGTCAGGGCCTTGCAGACCGTGCAACTTTCCTAATCGACCCTGAAGGCGTTATCCAAGCAATGGAAATCACAGCTGAAGGCATCGGCCGTGACGCTGAAGACCTACTACGCAAGGTTAAAGCAGCACAATACGTAGCCGCTCACCCAGGTGAAGTTTGCCCAGCTAAATGGAAAGAAGGCGAAGAGACTCTAGCGCCATCTCTAGACCTAGTAGGCAAGATTTAATCTAAGCCTAGTTCAAACAAGAACAGCTAAGAAAGAACAAGTAAAACAGAACAGTTAAACGGTTCTACAGGCGCGCTTCGGCCCCCCTCCTAAAGGGCAGTTGCGCGCCACCCTTTCAAAACATCAACACCACAATATTTGCCGACTTGCGCCCCCTTTTTATTTTCCTTTTTCAGCAAGAAGGTATTGGTCAATACCAAGACACAGAATTTAAGAGCAGGCACGATTATGTTAGATCAAGCAATGAAGCAGCAGCTAAAAGCATACCTAGAAAACCTAAAAACCAATGTTCAGTTAGTCCTTAGCCTTGATAGCAGCGATACCGCGAACAAACTTCAAGATCTGGCGAATGATATCGCCTCTCTCACCGACAAAATTGAAGTAATTCGAGATGATAACGCAAGTACTCGCCGCCCTATCATGCAGGTAGTGAACCAAGAGAAAGGCACTGCGATCGGTTTCGCCGGTTTACCTATGGGTCACGAGTTCACATCATTGGTACTGGCACTGCTTCATAGTGGTGGTCACCCTATCAAGCTTGAAGCGGACGTAATCGAACAAATTAAAGAACTCGATCAAGAGCTTAATGTAGAGATTTTCATCTCGCTATCATGCCAAAACTGTCCAGAAGTGGTTCAAGCATTCAACATGATGTCGGCGATTAACCCTCTAATTAAGACAACTATGATTGATGGCGCAGCATTCCAAGACGAAGTGAAGTCTCGCGACATCATGGCAGTTCCAAGCGTGTTTATTAACGGTGAGCTATTTGGTCAAGGCCGTATGTCTCTGGCTGAGATCCTCAACAAAGTCGATTCAGGCGCAGCAGAAAAGAAAGCGGCCAACCTAAACGCACAAGTACCGTTTGATGTATTGGTTGTCGGTGGTGGCCCTGCGGGATCTTCAGCGGCAATTTATGCTGCACGTAAAGGCATTCGTACCGGTGTGGTTGCTGACCGATTCGGAGGTCAAGTGATGGATACGATGGCGATTGAGAACTTTATCTCAGTGAAAGCGACGACCGGACCTAAGCTAGTCGCTAGCCTTGAAGAGCACGTAAAAGAGTACGGTGTTGAGATAATGACTGAGCAGCGCGCTGCGAACATCATTGCGGCCGAAGACACAGAAGACGGCTACATCCACGTTGAGCTAGAGAGCGGTGCAACATTACGATCTCGCACGGTTATCACAAGTACGGGTGCTCGCTGGCGTGAAATGAACGTTCCGGGTGAGCAAGACTACCGCAACAAAGGCGTCGCTTACTGCCCACACTGTGACGGCCCTTTATTCAAAGGTAAGAAAACAGCGGTTATTGGTGGTGGTAACTCAGGCATTGAAGCGGCAATTGATTTAGCGGGTATCGTTGAACACGTAACCGTACTTGAATTTGCAGACACATTGCGTGCCGACCAAGTGCTTATCGACAAAGCAAACGCAACACCAAACATCGAAATCATCAAGATGGCGCAAACCACACAAGTGATTGGTGATGGCAACCGTGTAACCGGTCTGGAATACAAAGACCGCAACACCGATGAACTGAAACAGATCGAACTCGCGGGTATCTTTGTTCAAATCGGCCTAATGCCAAACAGCGAATGGTTGAAGGGTTCGAAAGTTGAGCTTTCACCACGCGGTGAAATTGAAATTAACGCTCATGGCGCAACATCAATGAAAGGAGTGTTCGCAGCGGGTGACGTAACAACCGTACCTTACAAACAGATCATCATTGCGATGGGTGAAGGTGCAAAAGCAAGCTTAGGTGCATTTGACCACCTAATCCGTAACTCAGCTCCAGTTAAAGAGGCTGAAACGGCTTAAGCTTTAAACCTAAAACTTAAAAGCTTCTAGGCATAAAAGCTTTTAACTCAAGTTCCTTAAATATTTGTTAGCTTAATACTTTATTGTTAACGACTTAGTCGATTTTTAGACACCACTCCTATGGATTTAGGAGTGGTTTTTTTATTTGTAGAGACGCTTTATGCTGGTTGATAAAGCATAAAGGCAACCACCATCGCTAAGCTTCCACCCAAGCAACGGTTCACAAACATCATCTGTTTTGGTGATTGCAGTAATTTTTTCAGCATGGTGCCGCAATACGCCCACACCAACATGCACGGCACACCGGTAATCACCATACCCGCGATAATGGTCACGACTTGAATCAAGTAATCTGCATTCGGAGTAATGAATTGCGAAAACACGGTTAATGAAGCTATCCAACCTTTAGGGTTTAACACCTGCACCAACACACCTGACATAAAACCTGAACGTTTATCTGTGGTGCTTTCTTCGATTTGCATGTTCGCAATCGACCACGCCATGAACAGCAAGTAAGCCGCGCCCGCGTATTTCAAAATGTTGTATAGCTCTGGGTAAAGGGTGAATAGGCTCACCAAACCGACGCTAGAACCCGCCAGTACGATGATGATGCCAACAGCGTTCCCAGAGATAAAAGGTAAAGTCGCAGCAAATCCATAACGACTTGAAATCCCAAGTAATGCGATATTGCCTGCCCCAGGGGTAATTGCAATTGATGTTGAAAATAGCAAGAACGCCAGCATTAATTGAGAGCTCATTTCCTCTCACTCCTAATAAGTAAAGTATTTATAGGAAGAGAGTTTACAGATTCGACTAGGAATTAAATTGCTATATAGGCTAATATTAATCCAAATTTGAGCAAGACTTTTCTAAAAACACCATGAAACAGAAAGAATCCACCAAAGAAGTGTTAGATGACACAGATATCGCCATCTTAGAACATATCCAACAAGACGGACGCATGAGCAACAGTAAGCTCGCTGAAAAGGTTAACCTCAGCGAAACCCCATGCTGGCGTCGCTGGAAACGCATGGAAGAAACTGGCTATATCGATGGTTACGCCGCTAAGCTGAATCGTAAGAAATTAGGCTTTCATGTTGCAGGCTTTACGCTAGTGACACTGGGCAACCACGAGGTCGAAAACACGGAACCGTTTGAAGAGTTTGTCGAAGTAACCGATTGGATTCCTATGTGTCACTGTATTGCAGGTGGTGCCGACTATATGATTCAAGTGCTAGCGAAAGATTTGGAAGAGTACTTTGAGCGTATTAGCTCGATCAGGCGAGTGAAAGGCGTGAGTGCGATTCAGTCCAATATTTCGGTTAAAGAGTTGAAAAACAGCTATAAGCTCCCTCTTGGAGAATAATCTTGCTCCCAGTTGATAAGCAGTCGTTTTGCAACAAAAATTGATACTTAAAAGCCCAGCCACCTTAGAGTCTTAAAATCTAACGATGCTGGGCTTTGATATTGAGCCTAATTAATCGGTTTGATGGCTACTCACATGGCGCTGCAAGGTGAATTAGGGCAAGGCCACCGAGTGAGGTTTCTCGGTATTTCTTATTCATGTCCTTACCCGTTTGATACATAGTCGCGATCACTTTATCCAATGAAATCAGGCTTTTGCTGTTGCGTTTGAGTGCCATTCGCGAAGCATTAATCGCTTTCATCGAGCCCATCGCATTTCGTTCAATACATGGCACTTGTACCAAGCCACCAATCGGATCACACGTCATACCGAGCGAATGCTCCATCGCGATTTCGGCCGCAATGCAGATCTGCTCATTGCTGCCACCACGTAACGCTGTTAAACCCGCTGCCGCCATAGAAGACGACACGCCTACTTCACCTTGGCACCCTACTTCCGCACCAGAAATAGAAGCATTGGTTTTGTACAAAATACCAATCACGCCCGATACGGCTAAGAAGTCTTTTAACTGCTTAGTATCCAACTCTTTAATGAAGCGATGGTAATACATCAATACGGCTGGAATCACGCCCGCAGCACCATTAGTTGGTGATGTCACCACTTGGCCACCAGCCGCATTTTCTTCACTCACCGCAAAGGCGAACAAGTTAATCCAATCCATGATTTCCATTGGATCGTTTTCAACGGCCGCATTCGCTTCAAGCTTCTTCAACAAGTTTGGCGCACGACGAGTCACGTTCAAACCACCATCAAGAATGCCTTCGGTTTCAAATCCGCGTTCCATGCAGCGAGTCATTACTCGCCAGATTTGATCGGCCTTTTCTGAAATAGCATCCGCGCTTTGGAAAGCCGCTTCATTTTGTAGAATCATACCACCCAAACTCATGCCGTTTTGATCCGCCTGAGCGAGCATTTCATCGGCACTGCTGAATGGGAAGGTGACTTCGACCGATTGGGTTTTCGTGCCATTTTTCAGTTCATCCGCTGTCGCAATAAAGCCACCACCAATCGAGTAATAGGTTTCATCAACAATCACATTACCGCTTTGGTCAAACGCGGTAATCATCATGCCGTTTTCATGCAAAGGCAGGTTGTCGTCATGAAATAGCATGTCGGTTTGGTAGTTAAAGCCAATGGTGTGACTGCCACTCAGCTGTATTTCACCACTGTTGATAGCAAGGCGCATCGCTTCATTAGCGCTCGTGATTTTAATGGTGTCTGGCTTATTGCCGAGTAAACCCAAGATGGTTGCTCTGTCGGTATGGTGCCCTATTCCGGTTAACGATAACGAACCATATAAATCCACCTGAACACGCGTCACTTCTGCGATTCTATCAGCGATTAATTGTGTGAAATGAAAACCCGCAATCATTGGGCCGTTGGTGTGAGAGCTCGATGGCCCTACACCAATTTTGTAGATATCAAAGATCGATAACATAGATATACCAGTAAAAAATCGGTCAATTAAGAAAGAGCGGCATAAAGCCAATCAGGAATAACAGTACAAGCAGCAATCGTCACAACAGCAAAGACCAACAAGCCGTAATGACTCGCCGTAGGCTTAGCGAACAAATGCTTCTGCTTGGCAATAAATTCGTTTTGTTGCTCGGTAACCTCTCCCCAGAAACGACTGACGACAACACCTAACACTAAGAAAACCACAGTGCCAATCAAGGCAAACCAAGGCCAAGAGATGCCACTGTATTTAGCAATGAACACCACAGCTACGCTGCCAATACTGCCTGCAATCACCCCTTTCTCATTCGCTTGTTTGAAGAACAAACCCAGGATGAAAGAGCCAAGGCGAATACCAACAAAAATGGACGTCAGGCTCGCAATAGTTTTAAGCACAGATTCGTTAGAAACCGCCAACAAAGCAGGTACAACAACCGAAGCAGCGGCAACCAAGCTCATTTTTCTTGCGACCGATTCGTAATGTGCATCAGAGGCTTTCTTACGGAAAAAGCGCTTATAGAAATCGAACGTTGCGACTGTCGCCATTGAGTTATAAGTCGAATCCAGTGTCGACATTGCCGCTGCCGATAGTGCGGAAATCACCAAACCAACAACGATTGGGTTGGTATGGTTAAACACGAAATCGAGAATCACTTCGTTGCTGTTTTCAAAACTTTGGTCTTGATAAAAGACACTCAGTAGAACGCCCATTACAGAGAAAAACAGGTAAATAAAGAACGCACCGTAACCACAAAGCAACATGGATTTTTGTGCCGTCGCAACATTTTTTGTTGCCAATGTTCTTTGAATAATCAGTTGGTTAGTACCATACACACTCAAGTGTAAGAAGCTCACTGCCACTACGCCTGCCCACAATGTGGTATCAACACCCAAGTCAAAATCAAGGTTGATGATATTCAGATGTTCGGGAGACAGCACCTCCCCTGCATCAATCTTCATCAGCAATAAAGCAAAGATCGCAATGCTGCCGATGATCAGCACCGCCGACTGCAACATGTCTGTCCATATGACAGTCGAGATACCGCCCGCATAGGTATACAAAGCGGTAAATAAGCTGATGTAGATGATCGCCTCGGAGATACTCACGGGCAACACTTGCACCAAGATCAGTGCAACTGCATACAAAATTACCCCAGCCGAAATACACTGAACAACAATAAACACGATAGAGTTGATCGTGCGAGCAACAACGCCAAAGCGGTGCTCTAGGTATTCATAAATAGAAGTCAGGCCGAGTTTGTAAAACACCGGGACAAAGAAAACCACAGCGAAAAAGATCACTATTGGGTAATTCAAATGGACGCTCATCGCTTCCATGCCTGAGCTATAAACCCAGCCCGGCATGCCCACGAACGTCATCGCACTGATGTAGGTTGCAAGAATCGACACACCTGCCGTAAACCAACCAAATTGTTTTCCGCCCGTTGAGAAATCGCCACCAACGCTATAACGCTTATTCACTAAGTAACTGATAAATAGAGTAGTTAGCACATAAAGAGCAATAACCACAAAACTTGAGTACGTAACCATTTTTAGATTCCGTTTATTATATTTCGCAATTCATTCGCCGCTAATAGTACTCAAAAATGTATATTTTCCCTCAAAAACCCACAATAAGTGTGAGTATTGTCACTAAGATAGATGATTAAACACTCTAAATGGCCAAAAAGTCCCAAAACAACGATCTAATGAGATCAAGATCACTAAAATGCACAAAATGGGTACGCACTCATTTTAAAATTGACTTTGATCACGGATCTAATAACCACAAAAATTCTATTATCTCTCCCGAAATGAAGATGGTGTGGTGATATTCAATAAACGCCACACAATAATCGAAACTAAAAACACCCTATAAAAAATAAAGGTTTATCGGTCATGACTACTAAAAAACACATGAGCGAAGTTCCTATGATTCAAAGGGTAGCTGCTTATCTTGCAATTCTAGTTGGCTACTTTTTCTATTGTTATAACTTTGTAATTATTGACTACGTACGCCCATACATCGTTGATGCGTATGATGGTATTAACTTGGCGGATACCGCTCAGTTCTATACATGGCAGTCGGTTGGTGCACTTATTGGTGCTCTGAGCTGTGCATGGGTGGCATCAAACTTTGGTAAGAAATCGACTCTTATTGTCATCACTGCACTGAACGGTGGCGCAACCATCATCAACATGATGTTTACTGACTACGCGATGTGGGCAGCAATGCGTTTCATCATCGGTATTTCTTTAGGTGGCTACTTCACCGTAGCAGTAAGCCTGATGATCGGCCTATTCACACCAAGCGTTCGCGGTAAGTTAACCGCATTCGCTTCTTCTATGTTCTCGGTTGCTCTAATGGCAATGGGCGCGTACGCGGCATTCATTTCTAGCGTTGATGCACCTTGGCAGAGCCTAATGTGGGTGGGTGGTATTCCTCCTCTAGTTGCTGCAGCACTGATGATCTTCATCCTACCTAGCGACAAGAAAGTGATCGCTTACGGTGAAGAAGATCAAGCCGCAGCTGAAGCATCGAATAAACCAGCGAAGAAAGGTTCTTGGGGTGAAATGCTAAGCGCGCCTTACCGCAAGTTAACCATCACTTGTCTACTACTGGCTGGCCTTAACTTCTATGGCTACCAATTCTTCTCAGGCTTCGTGACAACGTACCTGAAAGAAGTTCGCCAATTTGACGGTTCAACTATCGGTATCATCTTCTCTATCTCAGCATTCGGTTCTCTATTCGGTGCTTGGGTGTGGGGTGCAATCGCTGACAAATACGGCCGTAAAGTGAACGCGTTTGGTTTCATTCTTGCGGGTGTCATGGCTTCAGTCTTCTTCGTTGCGCCAAGCGACGTGATGATAGGCAGCCTAAACATGCTGGCTATCCTAGGCCTTATCTACAACTTCGGTCTGTCTGCTTCTGCGGTATGGGGTGGCTACTTCTCTGAGTTGTTCCCAGCTCACCTACGTAGCTTCGGTGCAGCTCTGTTCCACGGTGGTCGTATCATCGGCATGTGGGCACCAATGGTGTTGGTATTCATCCAAGAGCGCAGCGACCTTGCAACGGCAATGTGGGGCTCGCCAATCGTATGGATTCTAGCTGGTCTACTGTGGCTATCTCTACCAGAAACATTGAAAGGCGGCATTTTCGACAAGAGCAAAAAAGCGGAAACAGCAAAAGCTTAATCCCCTTTAGTTGAAGACTTCTAAAAGTTGAAAACCTCTAGAAGTTGAAGACCTCTAAAGACACGAAATAAACATCAATCCGGCTGAGAAGTCAGCCGGTAACAAAATCCAAATCGAGTCCTGTTCCGAATGTTGGCTCGACAACAAAAAAGAGAATTTACTATGTCTAAATATCAAGAAGCTAAACGCATTGTTCGCGATTACTTTGACGCTATCGAAAACGCAACACACGAGAACGTTGCTGAAGTTTTAAAAGCGCACACGTCTGAAGATTACTTGTGGCGCGGTGTTTACCCATTCCGCGAGCAAGAAGGCGCACAAGCAGCGGCTGACGTATTCTGGGCGCCAATGATGAAGTCAATGACTCGCATGCAGCGTCGTCAAGACATCTTCATCGGCGGTAACAACGAAGTTAACCCAGATGAGATTTGGGTAATGAGCATGGGTCACTTCATGGGTCTATTCGACGCTGAATACTTAGGCATGCGCCCTACTGGCAAGATCATGAACGTTCGCTACGCAGAATTTAACTGTGTGGTTGACGGAAAAATCACTAAGACAGGCCTGTTCCTAGACCTTCTAGGCATGATGGATCAAGCGGGTTGCTACCCACTTCCACCATCAACTGGTAAGCACTTCGTATACCCAGGCCCACGTAACCACGATGGTCTGTTGTTTGAGGATGCGGCTCCAGAAGAAGGCGTTGCAACGCTTGCTCTAGTAAACAAAATGGTTGATGACCTTTCTGCACTTAACGACAGCGGCGCGATGGGTTGCCCACCAGAAGTACTAGCGAAGAGCTGGTCAAAAGACATGATTTGGTACGGCCCATGTGGTATCGGCGCGTCTTACACGATTCCTCGTTACCAACAGCAACACCAACTTCCTTTCCGTAACAACCTGAAAGACAAGAAGTTCAACGGTCACGTTTGTCGTTTCGCTGAAGGTAACTTCTCTTGTTTCTTCGGTTGGCCAAACCTATCAAACACACCAACAGGTGGCTTCCTAGGTATGACTGGCGGCGAAGTGCGTGCAAACATGCAAGTGGTTGACGTTTACTACCGCGACGGTGACAAACTGTCTGAGAACTGGGTTCTTATCGACCTTCCTTACTGGCTACAGCAGCAAGGTCTAGATGTGTTCGAACGCACTTCAAGCATCATGAACCCAACGCTGTAATCGATACGCTTTAATCCAAAAGATTGAAACGAAATAGTGGCAACCTAAATAGACATCTGATTTAGGTTGCCACGCTTACTGAGGGCCCCTTCTCGCTCCTAGTAAGTGCTCCAACCAATTCATTATTGCTCCACTAATAACTGAATCTACTAGTGCCTCATGGATGGGGTACACCCTGCCAAACCATTACCAATATAACGGGCTTGAAAGCACGGTGGCTTTCTGCGGCCTGAATAAAGAGAACAACAATGAACAAGTCGATACTTTCTGCAGTGATCCTGACGGCACTTACATCAGGTTCAGCTTTTGCTGCACATACTTTTACCAATGACGCGGGCGATAGCCTTACTTTAGACGGTCGTTTCGACGTTCGTTACCAAGACAAAGGTGGCGATCATAATGGCGAATGGAACAGCGGTAGTTCTCGTTTCGGCCTTAAAGGTCAAATGGGACTAGACAACGATTGGACTGGCTTTGGCCATGCCGAATGGGGTTATAACTCGGGCGCTAACGGCGATAACATTTACGACCGACTTCTATACGCAGGCGTAGAGCACGAGAAATACGGCAAGATCGCAGCAGGTACTAAGCAGTGGTCTACCTTCTACGATGTGGCTTGGTTTACCGATATGGGTCGTGTGTTTGGTTCACGTGGTTCTGGTTACTACAACCTATCTGACTGGGGTATTTCATCAGGCACAGGCCGTGCTGAAAACTCGATAACTTACCGCAACAGCATTAACGACAACTGGAAATACGGCTTCACTTACCAAACAACTCGTGAAGATGTCGCTGTATCAACAAGGTTCAACCAAACGAATTCAGATACTGTTACGCTGAAAAACGGTATCGGTGCTTCAACGCTGTACACCGTTATGGATGGCCTAACGATTGGCTTAGCGTACCATCAGAATGAGTTTGATGATGTGGATAGCACAGTTCAAAACATCAAAGATGACGACACACAACGCATAGGTTTATTAGGTGTGAACTACACTAATGATGGGCTATTTGTTGGTTTCACCTACAGCCAAGGTTCAAACTGGGAGACCACCAGCCAATCTGAATTCTACGACCACCGTGGTGCTGAATTCTTCACCTACTACCACTTTGAAAATGGTCTACGTCCAACCTTTAACGTTAACTACTTAACGGACACAGACGACAACGCGAATGGCTACGAACGTCAGCTTATTATCCCTGGCCTTGAGTACCACTTTAAGAAGAACAAGTTCTTAGTATGGACGGAGTACCAATTCGACAACGGTAAAGATTCATACAATGGTGTGAAATACGAAAACAACGATGATCAGTTCGCTGCCGGTATTCGTTACTACTTCTAACGATGTAGCGGTATGTGGTTCATTTTTGAGTAAATTCGAAATCTAAAGCTCTGCTTCTAAGCTGAGCTTTTTAGTCACTATTTATTTAAAGCTACACTTTTGTAATGACATTTGTAGCGACACCGTTAATGGGTTGTACCCAACATAGAATTCAAAATAATCATTATTCCTTATTTTTCATATCATTCCTTGGCATTACTTTATGAGTACGTACCTAGTCATGTTACTCTGTGCGCAGTCAATTTGGTTCAAAAGTATGGTCTATGAACTCTCCAAAACACTCCACGGCGTCAAAGCCAACCGTCACCTCTAAAGATGTCGCTAAGCTTGCTGGCGTTTCTCAATCAACAGTATCTCGCGTATTTGTACCGGGCAGTTCAGTGTCTGAAAAGACCAAGCAGAAAGTGTTCGATGCAGCAAAATCGTTGAATTATCGTCCCAATGCCTTTGCCCGCAGTCTGACGACAAATGAATCCAAATTGATTGGCCTAGTTTTTCCTGATGCCGACTACCCTATTCACATGAAAACACTGCAGCTTATCTCTACTGAGCTACAAAAACAGGGGTACTCTGCGGTATTGATTCCTTGGCAAGTTGATGGAAACGATAACCACTCTATTCCTAATATCTTCCAATACCGAGTTGATGGCGTGATTGCCGCTTCTGCGACCTTTAATAAGTCGCTTTATGAAGAATGTGAAGAGTTCGACATCCCTATCGTTCAGTTCGCGCGGGTTGTTGAAGGGACTAAGAGTAGCCATGTGGTGAGCGACAACTACGCTGCAGGTCAATTTGCTGCTCAGCACTTTCATAAACTTGGTATCAAGTCAGCTACTTACCTCACAGGTAACGTCCCGACATTTACCAATGGCGAGCGCCAAGTGGGTTTCTGCACAGAATTTGAAGACTTAACTGGCAAACAGGCTCGCGTGATTGAAGCTGACTACGATTACCTTGATTCACTCGAGATCATCAGAGCCATGTTCAAAGAAGCTTCTCATCCTGAAGCCATATTTTGTGCGACGGACAATCTCGCTATGGCAGTGATGGACGTGGCTCGTTTAGAGTTCGCGCTCCGTATCCCAGAAGACCTACAAGTGATTGGGTTTGATGACATCCCACAAACTCAATGGCTGAACTACCAATTGACCACTTTCAAGCAGGATTTCCGACGCCTTGCACGTGAGTCCGTGAAAATTGTCGTTAGCCAGATTCAAGAGCAAGACACCAGCTTAGTGAAATTAATGGTGCCGGTTCAATTTGTAGAACGTAGCACTACGTTGAAAGCAAAATAGCGTTTTCTTCAGTTTTTTTGCATGATTAAAACAAGCTTTTAAACAACCAAAATACAAAAATCCCGTTGGCGACGATTAGAGTCTCCAACGGGATTTTGTATTTCTACTCAGCCTTTTCTGCCCCAACGACTTGAGACAAGTGCGAATTAATTACCCACACCACCTGTTTTCTCAGCTGGTAAATCTGGTGTCACTGGGGGCCACTCTTGGAAGGTCGCTAGATGTTGTTGTACAGCAGCTTGTGCAGGACCAAATGCCCACATTTTCTGCCCCATCCATTTTAGGTACATGCCCGACTCTTCTGCCGCTCGCTCATACGGGTCACGACGCAAGTTAAACAGCAATGGTGCGTTTAGCTCCTCTTTTGGACCACTCCAGCCATGGTTTTGGACCACAAAGTGCGCCTTCCAATCACCAATACGAACCGCTTGTAGCTTGTCTCGTTCGTAGTAGTAGATCTCTTTACGATTAGACTCGCCTTTCTCTGTTAGCATGTCCACTTGGTTGTAACCATCAAGGTGCGCTTTAAAGCCATCGTGACCTTTCAGCATTTTCTCTTTTAGATCCGTTGGACCACCAGCCGCAGCGACCAGAGTTGGTAACCAGTCCATACCATCAAAGATGCCGTTGCCTACAGTACCTGCAGGAATTTTACCTGGCCAGCTCACAAGTGCAGGAGCGCGAACGCCGCCTTCCCAAGTTGTGCCTTTTTCACCATGGAATGGTGTCATACCACCATCTGGCCACGTCATGATCTCAGGACCATTATCCGCAGTGAAAATGATGATGGTGTTATCGGCAATACCGAGTTCTTCCATTTTGGCCATCATTTCACCAACATGGTCATCAAGATCTTTCATGACCACTTCTTGAAGTCCCCAACCGTTTTGGCCAAGCATGGCTTCGTATTCAGGTGACAGGTGCGTCCAAACGTGACCACGTGATGGACAGTACCAAGTGAAGAATGGCTTATCCGCTTCAACCGCCCTTTCGATGAAGTTGATCGCGTGTTTATTAACTTCATCGTCGAGTGTACGCATACGCTCGATCGACAATGCACCATCGTCTTCAATCGTTTGACCACCTTTACCGTCTGATCTTGCATAAATAACATTACGAGGTGCAAACGCATCCAAAGATCCATCTTTTGGCCAATCTGGATCTTCTGTGTATTCCATTGCATTCAAGTGATACAACCAACCCCAATACTCATCAAAACCGTGCATTGTCGGCAAGAATTCATCTCTATCACCAAGGTGGTTTTTACCAAACTGCCCCGTGACATAACCCATGGTTTTAAGAACCTCAGGAAGCGTTGGCGTGTCGGCACTTAAACCAACTGGGCCACCCGGTAACCCGACTGAGTGCATGCCTGTTCGCACAGGAAGTTGACCCGTTAAGAATGCAGAACGACCCGCAGTACAAGAAGGCTGAGCGTAATAATCAGTCAGAAGCATGCCCTTTTCAGCAATACTATCGATGTTCGGCGTTTCGCTGCTCATCACACCATTGTGATAAGCACTCAGGTTTGATATCCCAATATCATCCGTGAAGATAACAAAAATATTCGGTTGCTCTTGTGCTGACCATGCTGATAGCGAAAAGCTACTCAACACACTCAGAGTAACAAGGTGAAAAATCCTTTTCATAGAATGTCCTTATACTGTTTCAGATTGTTCTTTATGAATCATTTTTATTCCTACCAAACCAAAGCCAAGCTCCAATAGTAGATAGACGACAAGTAGCCAGTGAGGCATGCCATCTATCACCAAGCTAATGACTCGGCCGGCAGCCAAACCCAACATGAAGACCACCAAACTGTAAAGTGCTGGCAATCGATATTTCTTTAATAACGCCCCTACTATCCAAAACAAAGCCAATGCTAAGTACAACCCCATCACTGCACGAAAGATATGTGTGACATTAATAGGGCTAGCATCGATTCCGAAAAGGTAATCCAGAGAAATAGCTGGTGCATACCCGTAAGACAATGCAATAGGCGTTAATCCCAAAACCGCGACGAACAAAAAAATACGCTGTAACTTCATATCCTCACTCTTTAAATTTGGCTCTTTTTAAAAAACATAGTCTACAATCAGCAATATACAAGTTGCATATATGAAAAATGGATAATGAATACATACATTTATAGTATGTGTTCTTCAAACCGGATAAGGATATCAATATGGCTAAATGGCATTACCTACTCGCATCAGCATTGGCTGCCAGTTCAACCGTAAATGCTCAGGAAGCAAGCACACAAGCGGATACAAAAAAGTGGCAACATAGCTTCGAAATTTACGCGCTCGCACTCAACATCCGCGGAGACAGCACCATTAGTGATTTGTCTGCTGATGTCGATGTTGATCCTGCATTCATCATGGATCATCTTGATATGACCGCAATGGTGCGTTTAGAGGGTATCTATGACAATCAGTGGGGCTATTACATTGACTACAGCTTCATGAAGTTAAGCGGAAAAACAAACTCAGTGTTAGGTAGCAACCTAGAGGTATTGAGGGGCAATCTTGATATCCGACAAGGTGTTTTAGATGTGAAGGGGTTTAAGCGCTACCAATACGATTTTGGCACGATTGATTATCTGTTTGGACTTCGTTGGTGGGATAACGACATTGATGCCAAGCTTTACGGTTCAGGTGGCAATCTAAGTGTAGACCGATCACTCGATGAAGATTGGGTTGATTACCAAATAGGTGTGAGATGGATAACGCAGCTCAATAAGGATTGGAAGTTTCACGCAACTATTGACGCAGGGCTTGGCAGTGACACCAACTTTACCTCATCTCTGTTAACTGGCGTACGATACCAAATAAACAGTTGGTCTGACTTAAATGTTGCCTACAAATCGACTTGGGTTGATTACGAAAACAAAGGTACCTTTGAATACGACACCGCTTCGCAAGGGTTCCTGATTGGTTGGGCTGCTCACTTTTAATTAGAGAGTCAGGATGTTAGAAATTTAGGTAAGCCAGATTCATGGCTTACCTTTCAAACGAAGTCTACCTTTCACGAAAAGCTGCTGGTGACTTACCTATGGATTCACAGGGTGTGGCACAATACATTCTTTCTTCATGATAGTTAAGCCAGCTTCGAGAGTTTCTGTCCAAGCTTGTTCAACGCTTTCATCATAGTGAGGATCGTATTTTTTAACCGTATTGAGTAACGAATTGAACCACTCGTTGAGCTCAATCTCGGAAATATCCAGTCCTAAGTCTTTATGCCTTTTACCCAATTTCTTTACTGAGTTACGCACGCTCGGCAGACCAGCAGAATTATAGATAAGAATGATCGAGGCTTTAAGCATCTTGGTTTGCTGCTCTAACCCTATCTTTTCAAAACGTTCTGAAAACCTTGGATTATGCTCGCAAAAATCCGCCAGAAAGCTCTCCAAAAATTCTTGGTCAATCCGGCAGCGCTCAAAGCTTTCATAAAACAGTTCGTTCGGTTTCATCTAGCAAGTCCTTTGCAATAGTCAGCAGGTTTTTAAAATAACAGGTTAGTTCAGAGCAGCGATAAACTAACTCCAAACTATCAACACACTCTAATTATACGCCACTGTGGCATATTTTGAACAATGACATAAGGCGAACTGTGGCATAACGTAAACTATGGCATAAGGCGAACTATGGCATAAGGCGAACTATGGCATAAAGTGAGTTGCACAGATCTTGTTTCCATCAGGATCTCGCAAATAAGCCATGTACAAGCGACGCTCGTCAGAACCTCTCGCTCCGGGCCCGTTTTCAATGCTGGTACCGCCATTTTCGACGCCAATCCGATGCCACTCATCTACAACTTCAGGAGAAGACGCAAGAAAACCCACCGTCATGCCGTTGCCGTGAGTCGCAGGCTGACCATCAATCGGCTTCGTTAAACCCAACACACCCGTTTGACTAACGTAAACACAGCGCCCTTTGGGATCAACAGAGCCTTCGCTATAACCAAGCACCTTCATAATTGGGTCATAAAAAGCCTTCGCGCGTTCAATATCTTCGGTACCGAGAAAAACATGGCTGAACATAACTAACCTCTTCTTTTATTGAAAGAACCACCTAAACTAGACCTATAATTCGTGTTTGTCTAGGCACGCTATTCGGTCACAACTGTTGCTTAACCCATTGAGCAAACACCTGAAACTTAGTTCGCTGCTCCATGCCTTTCGGACACACTAAATCATACCCTTTGCCCGATTCAAGGCTCATAAGAGGCACGACCAATAAGCCTTGTTCAATCTGCGGTGTCATAAACTCTAACCGCCCTAATGCCAGCCCCATCGATAATATCGCCGCATCCATCGCCAAGCGGTTATCGCTGTAATAGTCACACTGAAGCGCGCAGTTGGTATCACTTTGAGCTTCATACAACCAACGTTGCCACGCTGTAATATCGCCACTGTGGATGAAACGAACGTCATCTAAGTGTTGAATGCCTTGGTCTAGTTTGAAGCGTTTCGCGTATTCAGGGCTACACACAGGGGTTCTTACTCCACTGAATAATCGCTCGCTATAATGGTTTGGGTAATGGCCTTCGCTATAGAAAATTGCCACGTCATAAGGTTCAAACTGGAAGTCTGCCTGGCTCTGTTTGGTTTGCAGTTTGATGCTTAGATTCGGATACAAGCGTCTGAATTCCGGCAAACGCGGCATTAACCACGAGGAAGCGAAATAAGGCGATGTCGCGATATATAACTCCCCACTTAGCTCACCCGTTTGAATATCCATGAGTTCGGAAAAGATAGACTCAAACGAGACGTTCAACATGGATAACACGCGCTGACCTTCTGGCGTCAGTTCGAGCTTTCTTGTCTTGCGCACAAACAGGTTGAACTTCAATTGTTGTTCGAGTTTTTTAATGCGATGGCTGACCCCTCCCTGCGTTAAGAAGAGCTCATCGGCGGCAAGCGTAAAGCTTAAATGTTTAGCCGCAACACTGAAGGTGTGCAGCAGTGACAGCGTTTGTTGGCGATTTTAGAACAGCCCCATGCATTAACCCCACTAATTCATAAGTCGTCATAACTGGTTTGTCGGTGTATGTAACCATCATATAAATTAAACCAAGTAATCTACAGCATTAAATGGTGAACAGCATGCAACAGAATCAAAAACTCAAAGTAACCGTGATTGGTGGTGGATCAAGTTACACCCCAGAGCTCGTTGAAGGACTGCTCAAGCGCCATCACGAATTACCTATCTCTGATCTGTGGTTGGTCGATATCGAACAAGGCATGGAAAAAGCAGAGATAATCGCGGCGCTCACCAAGCGAATGATAAACAAAGCAGGCTGTGAGATTAATGTTCACCTCACCACGGATCGAAAATCAGCGCTGAAAGACGCGGATTTTGTTTGCTCACAATTTCGCGCCGGAAGAATGGAAGCCAGATTACGTGACGAGAGGATTGCTCTGAAGTATCGCATGATCGGACAAGAGACCAATGGCTTGGGTGGTTTCTCTAATGCTTGCCGAACCATTCCGATTGCGCTCGAGATAGCGAAAGAGATGGAAGTATTGTGTCCGAATGCGTGGTTACTCAACTTCACCAACCCATCAGGCATGGTAACGGAAGCACTGATTAAGCACTCAACCATTAAAACCGTTGGTCTATGTAACGTTCCCGTCAACATGGAGCTAGGCGCAGCGAAAATGCTCGACGCAGAACGTAAAGATATCACGATGCAAATTGCCGGATTAAATCACCTAGTGTGGGCTCGTAAGGTGCTTCATAAAGGTGAAGACAAGTTGGGAGAACTCATCGAACAACTCCTTGGTGGTAACGATCAAATGATGCCAAAGAACATCCCTCCTTTTGAGTGGGACTCTGAATTGATTCATTCTCTGAACATCGTTCCTTGTGCTTACCTACGTTACTACTACCAATCCAGAGACATCTTAGACAAAGAGTTTGCTGCGTCTGAAAACAGCACCAATCGCGCAGATTTAGTTGCCAAGGTTGAACAGCAGTTGTTAGAAATCTACAAAGATCCCATGCTCGATACCAAGCCTAAATTGTTAGAAGAACGAGGCGGTGCTTACTACTCTGAAGCGGCCTGTGAGCTGATGAGCAGTATTCACAATAACAAACGTTCTATCATGCACGTCAACACTCGCAACAATGGTGCGATTCAAGGATTACCCGATGATTGTGCGGTCGAAGTAAGTTCGGTAATCACCAGCAGTGCAATCCTGCCACTGAACGTTGAACCTTTTGATAGCGACACGCTGCGCTTGATTCAGCAGATGAAAGAGTTTGAAACCTTGACCGTTAAAGCGGCGATGACGGGTGACATCGCAACAGCAAAACGTGCTCTGATCTTAAACCCTATCGTCGATAGTGGTTCGCATATAGACGAAGCTTTGCAAGAAACCATTCGCGAGAACTTAGACTTCATGCCTGCGTTTGCTCATCGACTCGCTTAATGTGGCATTTTGTTAGCAGCTAATAAGCTCGGTGATAACAGCTAATAAGCTCAGTGATAGCAGAGCTCATTCAAGATATTGAATCCAAATATTTTAACAAGAGGTCATGATGAAATTGATACTCAACGCCGATGATTTCGGCCTCACTGAAAGCGTGAACCACGGCATCGTCGACTGCTTCAAGTCGGGTTTGGTTAAGTCGACCACCATCATGATGAATCAACTGGGTACACAACACGCGATTGAGCTCTATCATCAAGGTTTAGTCCCTGAAGTTGGCTTGCACTTTACAGTCACCGCAGGCAAACCACTGACGTCACCAGAGTTAGTTCCGAGCTTAGTCGACGAACACGGCCACTTCTTGAGCAACGCTACTCTGTTCGATAAATCAGATGTGGATGAAGATGAGGTGATGCTCGAACTCAACGCGCAATATCAAGCCGCTGTCGATGCCGGTTTAGAGATTAACCATATCGACAGCCATCACTTTGGAGGCGTATTTAAACCTCTAAAAGCTGCATTTACCCGCACAGTGAATCGCATTGGTCTGCCAGTTAGACGAATCGATAACATTTTAAGTGGCCAAGATGCACTGCGAGTGCCAACGCCAGATGCTTTCGACATGCGCTTCTTTGACGAAGGCGTATCACTGAATGGCCTGCAAGATTTATTGCTGAGCTACCAAGCTATGATGCCTGACGGTGTGCTTGAGTTAATGTGCCACCCTTCATCAGTCGCAAGTGAACAGCTTAAGTTCCTATCAAGCTACAGTGATAAACGCGTCGAAGAGCATCAACTTCTCACTAGCCCAGAGCTAAAACAGTGGCTAGCTGACCATCAGATTGAGTGCATTGGATTCAACGATCTCAGATAAGATACATTAATTCAGGGCTACTCAACGATCCGTTGTGCGCCCTGCCCTTGGTCATGCAGAATATCTTCAGGGTTCAACAAGTGGCACTTCTGCATACTCAAACACCCGCAACCGATACAGCCGGTTAAGTTCTCTTGTAGCGATTTAATCTGCGCCATTTTACTGTCGAGTTGCCCCTGCCACTTCTTAGCAACGCGCTCCCAATCTCGCTTAGTCGCGGTATGGTTCATCGGCAGTGTCGATAATTCTTCGGTGATCTCTTCCAGCGTGAAGCCTATCGACTGCGCGACTTGGATCAACGCAATTCGTCTCAACATCGCCGACTGATACCGGCGCTGATTTCCGTTAGTACGAATCGAAACAATCAACCCCTTGGTTTCGTAAAAACGTAAGGCAGAAGGAGCCACGCCACTGCGCTCAGCCAACTGGCCTATGCTGAGGTATACGATGTTTCTCATTGTTACACTATCCTTGAGATCATAAATATTTAAAGCTTACTTTAACTTTAGAATAGCGACCTATTGTTACCTTAACCAGTTAATGTCCTTAAACTTTGACAACGGGCGCAATGAAAAGAAACCACGCAAATGGCTGCTTTGTTTTATTGTCGTGTTCTCGCTCTCTAAATCTGACTCATGATAGATTTCAGGTTCTCGGCCATTTCGGCATTGATGATCTCTCCCGTTTCTACATTAAAGTTGTCGTAGAAACTCGGCACCGACATCGAGCCCTTCACATCAGCATCAAAGTAAGGTGCAGAATTTACCGCAGACGACAACACAGAGCTTGCGCCGCCTGTGCCTGGTGATGTGGAGAGCATAACAACAGGTTTGCCTTGGTACACTTTCATGTCGATTCGCGATGTCCAATCAAACACATTCTTAAAGGCTGCGGTGTATGAGCCGTTGTACTCTGCAAAAGAGATGACAATAGCATCTGCTTCGCTAATCTTGCTGAAAAAGCGCTGTGCGTGTTGATGAACGCCGGACTCTTTTTCTCTGTCTTCACTGTAAATGGGCATCTCGAAATCATTAAGATCGAGCACCTCTACTTGTGCGCCCTCAACTAAGCTTGCGGTGTACGCTGCCAATTGTTGGTTAATCGATGCTTTACTGTTGGTCGCGCCAATCGCTAATACTTTCATTATTGATCCCTGTTCATTTTTCTCACCTTTATGCACTCATGACTTCAATTACGGAGCTCAAAGTTCATAACTGAAGATTCGTAACGTCTGTTTGATAACATCAAAACCTGCACTAGGCGACAAGGTGATAGATTGTGTTTTTAGATTGGGGACGATGATAGAACTTCAAGTTAACTTGAGGTAAAGCGATATTTTCAAAAAATAGGAAATAATTTAAAAACACTTATAAAGCAGTTAATTACGAAAGGTTAAACATAGGTTAGTATTACACAGACAAAAATAAGCACACCCAAAATACAGTGAGTGTGCTTGATCGAAATACTATTTACTTAAGTTGATTTAATGGACTGACACCAGAGTAAGCGACTCCGGATAGCTCGGCCATTTCACGATTCCATGTTGCCAAATCGTGAGGATTAAACTGATTCAAATGATCATGACCACACGCTCTCGCCATCACTTGCATCAATTCAGTCGAGGCTTCGAAGAAGTTCTTCAATTGATTCGATGCCTTCTCGACATTTAACCGTTGGCGTAAATCGGCTTTTTGAGTCGCGATGCCCGCCGGGCAATTATTGGTGTTACACATTCGGGCGGCAACACACCCTATCGACTGCATGGCACTGTTCGAGATAGCGACACCATCTGCACCCAGCGCCATCGCTTTTACGAAGTCCATCGGAACACGAAGCCCACCAGTAATGATTAAGGTGACTCTGTCACTTACGCCTTGCTTGTCTAGATAGGCTCTGGCACGAGCAAGCGCTGGAATGGTTGGCACGCTAATATGGTCACGGAACATTTCTGGCGCTGCCCCAGTACCACCGCCTCGACCATCCAAGATGATGTAATCGGCACTAGCATCAAGTGCGAACTGAATATCCTCTTCAATATGATTAGCACTCAATTTGAAGCCAATTGGGATTCCGCCCGTCACTTCTCGAACTCGGTCGGCGAACTTTTTGAAATCTTCGACGGTTTTTAGATCAACAAAGGTGGGTGGAGAAATCGCGGCTGTACCTGCTTCAATACCACGCACCTCAGCTATCTTGCCAATGTTCTTCACCCCAGGTAGGTGACCACCTGTTCCGGTTTTAGCACCCTGCCCACCCTTAAAATGGAAGGCTTGGACATTTTTGAGCTTAGATTCATCGTAACCAAATTGTGCGCTGGCTAGTTCGTAAAAGTAACGTGAGTTCGCCGCTTGCTCTTCAGGTAACATTCCGCCCTCACCCGAGCAAATTCCCGTTCCCGCCAGCTCCGCGCCTGTCGCTAAAGAAATTTTCGCTTCTTCAGATAACGAACCAAAACTCATATCAGACACAAATAAAGAGATGTTCAATTTAAGCGGCTTTTTCGCTTTTGGCCCAATAATAAGCTCAGTACCGACTGGCACATGTTCCAACAGAGGTTTGGTCGCCATTTGTGCAACCATCACTTGAATATCATCCCAGTGAGGTAATAGATATCTTGGAACACCCATTGAAGTCATTGGCCCATGGTGACCCACTTTGGATAAGCCATCTCGTGCTAATTGATGAATGAATTCGACCGTGGGCTCTTCTTTGGTTGCAGAAGCCGCAGGTGAGAGATCGGGCGTTGCCGCTTGGATGTGAACATCGGGGCCTTCTTGGCCCACTTGCTCAGCCGTAAACTGTTTATGGGTGCCATCACAGAAAGGGAGATTGTTCGAATACTTACAGCGGCACAGGTAAGCGTCGCCGGTTTCCTCGGCCACGAAACTCTTCGGTTTGAAGCCCGTTCCTGCATGAGAACCATCACAAAACGGTTGGTTTTTCGATTTCCCACAGGTACAGAAGTAATACTCCTCCCCTTCTGTTAGCTCGATCTTAACGGGTTTGTTATCCGCTATTACTGGATTCTTCATAGTTCGCTCACCTTTTCTTTCTTATCATTTGATGACTGAAGCGATGACTTGCTCACAAGAGTAAAGTAAAGGTGAGATACGCGGCTAATTCAATAAATGAGCCAGAGAAAACAAGCTGGATAGACAGCCTAAAAACAGAAATCTTGCTGATTCAACACAAACAAAAATGGCCACCAAATCGGCAGCCATTGTGTTTTAGATCTTAGTCTAAGCTAAACGTGAATGGTTAATCGAATAACTCGATGACCAGTTTGTTGTCTTTAATCACAAGATTAGGTTCCGAAGACTTAATCAATGACTCTTGAACCTTATTGCTGTCGAGTTTATAAACTGGCGACTGAGACAACGCAAAACCAATCATAGAAACGGCAGGCTTAAGTAGTTTGGCGATCTCAGGAGAAAGCTGTTTGTCTTTTTCTTCAAAGCGCTCTAAACGCAGTGATTTCAAATAAATCTCGCCACTCTCTTTGTCATATTCAGGAATCGCACTGAACTCGATATCAAGATCCAACCTCATGTTCGGCACGTTAAACACCTGAACTTGTGCATTGGTATTCGCCAGAACAGAAACGCGCTCGGCATCAGCTCGGCCAATTTGCACCGCTAAGTCATCGACAGCGACTTGCGCATACATAACGTTTTGTACACCCACTTCTTGCTCTAACATCACCGAATCTTGAAGGTAGTTCGTCATTTCTTGTTCAGTCACGCTATAGCTCACACAACCACTTAGCATCAGTGCTATGAAGGCTATAATGAAACGGCTCATTGATTTCGTTGTCATTGGGGATCGACTCTTAATATGTAATTGCATGGAACGGATTTTACCTCGAGATGGTACTGTAAAATAGTCGTCACAATTACAGTGTCGGATAACTGAGTAAAATGATCCACCTAATCGGTGATTGCGTATAGTTGGGAATTGGTAAAAATAGTAAGGGAAGCAATGACTTCATTAACGATATTTTACGATGGGACATGCCCGTTGTGCGCAAAGGAGATGGCGGCACTTGCAAAGCATGATGTCGAGAATAAGATTCAAACCATCGATATCTACAGTGAAGCCTTTTCAGACTACCCTCAGATTGATGCCGACGCAGCCAACACCATTTTGCATGCACTGGATGAGAATGGAAAACTGCTGCTAGGTTTAGACGTGACCTACCAAGCGTGGCGCTTAGTAGGAAAAGGTTGGCTATACGCCCCTTTACGTTGGGCGATATTCAAGCCAGTGGCCGACTGGTGTTATCTTCGGTTTGCCAAGAACCGATACAAAGTCTCTTTCTGGCTAACTGGAAAGTCACGCTGCGATGGTAACAGCTGCTCAAAATAGTACTTGGTTAAGACATACCACTTGCGACTTTGTAATACACCACACCAAACAGCGCAGCAAAAACTAAAACGGTAACCGCGACTTTTAACCAAATAAACTTCATGTTTTGTCCTTTAAATTCTGTTTACTGTTTCGCGAGCAACGTTACCACAACAAAACATTCGGTTGGGTAATGATTTATAGAACTTTGTAGTCATACCAATCACAGTAAGTAAGTGGTCAAAAATAGCGCAGGGAAAAAGCTGGAGAACAAGGCGAATTTTTTCGATAAGTAGTTATTCTACAATCAAAAAATCTAACGACGTTATCGAGATTTTTAACAAGCTAGGGTGAACAGTTATTTACTACGATTGGTATCAATCTTGATAACTAAGTGAGAACCTTTATGTCGGCAAAAGAGAGAAACCTTCCCACTCATCGAATTTCTAGATTCAGTAAGTTTGCCTCGCTGGCAACAAGGATCGCGGGTAATGTGCTGACGGAAGGCACCAAGCAAATAGCACAAGGCAACAGGCCCAAAGCAAAAGACTTACTGCTAACGCCACAAAACATTGCTCGGCTCACCGATCAACTCGCACACCTGCGCGGTGCAGCAATGAAACTGGGGCAGATGCTATCAATGGATGCAGGCGATGTCTTAGAACCTGAATTAGCCGACATTCTTTCTCGCCTGCGCTCAGACGCAGATCCTCTGCCAACAAAGCAGCTCAACCAAGTGTTAGAAAGCTCACTCGGCATCAACTGGAAAGCCGAATTCCTTTCCTTCAACTTTAAACCTATTGCCAGCGCATCTATAGGCCAGGTTCACCAAGCCTATAGCGATGCGGGAGACAAACTTGCCATAAAAGTCCAATACCCAGGCATTCGAAAAAGCATCGACAGTGATGTAGACAACGTAGGTACATTGCTGAACATCGTTGGTTTGATTCCCAAGTCTGTCGATTACAAAGGCTTATTAGAAGAGGCAAAAAAACAACTACATGATGAAGCCGACTATGCTCGCGAGGCTGACTATGCGACTCGTTATCACAATGCATTAAAAGAACACTCTCACTTCGTTGTACCTAAAATTCACCCTCAAATGTCTTCAGAATCAGTGCTCGCAATGGACTTCATTGAAGGCGTCTCGATAGAGCAAATAGAAGGTTACGATCAAAGCACCCGTGATTTTGTGATGCACAGCTTGCTCGAGCTTCTGTTCAGAGAGTTATTCGACTTCAAGATGGTGCAAACCGATCCCAACTTCGCCAACTATCTTTACGTTGAAAACACGCGACAGATTGGGCTTTTAGACTTTGGAGCAACCCGAGAATACAGCGGCCGCTTCAGTGATGGCTATCGTTTGGCTTTTACCTCTGTGATTACTCACGATGAACAAGGACTCAACAAGGCGTTAGAGCAGATTGGATTTTTTAGCGAGACTATCCTCCCAGACCAGCGCCAAGCGATTCTCAACTTAGTGAAAATGGCCTGTGAACCCATGCTTGTCGATGAAGATTACGACTTCAAAGCCAGTGGTTTAGCACAAAGGCTTCGTGAAGCAGGAACCATACTCAGCATGGAACAAGAGTATTGGCACACGCCACCAGCAGACGCTCTATTCCTCCACCGAAAGATTGGAGGCATGTACCTACTGGCATCTCGCCTTGGAGCCAAGGTAAACATCAGGCGCTTGGTGGTCCCCTATTTGCTAAGCGACAATTGACACTTAAGCGATAGCTGATACTGATACTGATACTGAAGCGATTCTGGCCTTTAAAGTGATCATTTTAAGTCGTTGAACAGTAATAACAGTTACGCCAACTAAAATGAGTCAGACTTATGAAACATTCACTGCTGTGCTCCACCGCCCTAATCGCAAGCCTAACAAGTTCATTCGCTTTTTCAGCAAGCTGCCCAGAAATACTTAACGGTAAACAAAGGTTGTTAAATTCAAACGAAGAGATTGAGCTGTGTGAAGAGTTTCAAGGTAAAACTTTATTGATCGTAAACACGGCAAGTCAGTGCGGTTTCACCCCACAGTTCGAGCAACTTGAGCAGCTTCACCAAACGTATAAAGATCAAGGGTTCACGGTTGTTGGTTTCCCAAGTAATGATTTTCGCCAAGACAGAGGAAGCGAGGAGCAATCCGCTAAAATCTGCTACCTAGATTATGGTGTGACCTTTCCGATGATGGCGCGCGCTTCACTCTCTGGGCCAGACGCAAACCCAGTCTTTGCCGAAATCCAACAACAAGCCGGTATCAAACCGAAATGGAATTTCTACAAGTTCTTGGTCAGCAAAGAAGGCAAAGTGATAGCAACCTTCCCGAGTTCTACCTCGCCAACCAGTAGTACCCTCAAAAATGCAATAGAGCAGCAGTTATGAGGTCAGATTACTTGGAGACAACTCAAACACGCAACACCATGGCCAAGCTCGGTTATATGGGTTTAATACCGTTTTTGTTCGGTCTACTGTTATCACTCACCGACAGCCAAGTCTTTAGCTTGAGCGGAGAAACACTCTTCATCACCTACAGCGTGGTTATCTTGAGCTTTTTGTCGGGCATCTTGTGGGGCAATGGGATAGAGAACTTCGAAAGCCAATCCAGCAACAAGGCTCTGATTCTTAGCAATGTTATTGTGTTGGCAGCGTGGCTAGCCGTGCTGCTCGGTGAACAGAAAGAGTTTTTCACCACTCTGATTCTTATCATTGGCTACATTACGGTTTGGCGAGCGGAGAGGTCAATAAGAGAAGAGAACCAAAGTGAAGGCCCCGACGGCTATTTTGATATGCGAACCCGTCTGACCTCTAGCGTGGTATTGATGCACGGTATCGTAATGCTGACTTAAGCCAGCGTATACCGGCATCTAAACAGACACAGTGAAACGGGAACTAGACGATGAGCTGCATGACCAGACGAGGCTCATCGTCACCGAAATAATTGCTCTCTTCCTTGATGGTTACGAACCCCATCGACAAGTACAGCTCACAAGCCGAGTTGTTATTTGGATCAACAGTAAGCAACAACTTGGAATCTTGTGGCAATGTTTCTATCGCCTGCTGCATCAATGAACGGCCAATCCCCATGCCTCGGTAAGCAGTATCAACAGCCAGTGACAAAACCCAATACTCTTGTTGTTTGTCGGTTGGTGTCATCAAAGCATAGCCCGCAACCTGCGAATCCTGTTTCGCAACCAACAAGCCCTTCCCCCAGCAATCAAATGCCTGACGAAAGAAAAACAGCGGATAGGCGTGATTGCCAAACAAAGCATGTTCAAGCTGGTAGATATCAGCCAGTTCTTGTTTTTCCGCACAAACAACATTCATACATCGACCTTAAATAGATTAACTACAACCGCGATTCGGCTACAACTGACCTTCAACTGAAGCCAGCCAAGTTGGCAATTGCTCTCTAAACCAATTGATGTACTTGGAAGCTTGTGGGTTGTTACGACCGACTAATATATTCGTGACTTCTATTACGATCCAGCTTTTAGCGATGATCAATTGCTTTATTAATTCTTCACGCGGAATCAAGGTGTTATGGCAAAGATACTGCTCAACAATCAGCTCATAATCTTTCAGAGTACCCATTTGAGAAACGAGTGGCGCCAAGTCTATCGCGGGGCTACCAAAGCCAAACCTCTCCCAATCAAACAGCACGAGCTGACCGTTATCTCTTCTTCCCCAATTCCCTTCATTGGAGTCACCCGAAATTAACGTGTCATGATTAAAAAGAGCATCACTCTGCGATTGAATGTACTTAAGGCTGTCTCGCGTAACTTGAGGCAACTGTAGGGAAGATAAAGCCGATGTGGTGTCATCTGAACTCCATTGATGGCGCTTAACTTCAAATGTTGGTCGATATTGAGAACGATGAATACTCGCGAGCTGCTGAAATACGTCACTTGTTGTTTGTAGCTCGGTAAGGCAAACCGAATTAGGAATGTATTCGAGAAAAAGCTCACAACCATCGGCCGCAAGAAGTCGAGGCGTATTCACTCCATCAAGATGCTGCGTTGCGTGTTGGTAAAAAGCGACTTCAACCTCGCCAGCCCCTTGTTTATGAATACAAGGAGCGCCATTACGTTCAGTTAATGAAACCTGCGCAGCGCCCATTTGTGAAAGGTCTTGATTACTCATAGCATCCTTCTATCTATGTAAACAGCAAAATCAAATCTATTGACGGCTCACTAACAAATTCGCACCAGACAAGGCAAGAAACACAGAACATGCTTTATTGAAGCGCTTGGCCATTTGAGGTTTTGAAAACCAATTTCGTAGATATAAACCAAAGGCGGCATAGATAGAAATCGCGAGCATTTCTAATACTAAGAATGTGCTTCCCAACACAAAGAATTGAGTATTTACGTTCGCTGAAACATCGACAAATTGAGGAAGGAATGCAGTGAAAATGAGTATCGCTTTTGGATTGCCCGCCGCGAGTGCGAACTCTTGTTTAACAAGACCAAACCAGTTCTTATTTCGCTCGATATCCGCGACCGGGCAGGCTTGTGAGCGCCATAGGTTGAACGCGATCCATAACAGGTACATCGCACCAAATAGCTTGATCAGGAAAAACAACGTTTCAGAGGTGTAAAGCACAACCGCTAAGCCAGATGCAGCCAAAGCAATCATGCCAGAAAAAGCGAGGATTCGTCCCAGGCCCGCTACAAAGGCGGCCTGAAACCCATAACAACGGGCGTTGTTCATTGATAACAAATTGTTTGGGCCCGGTGTCATGTTGAGCGCAAAACAAGCGGGGATGAACAGCAGTAACTTCCAGATTTCCATTGGTGCTTCCTAATTGCCAGATGCCGCGGTGATTGAATCGTTGAACGAGACTTTACCTTTTATAACAGCATTTAATATCTTTGGTAGCAACATTTGAAAGCAGTAACCATTCTCTGGCGCACCGTGCTAATTAGTTCTCAAAAAATTTCTCATATTCTGGCGTAGACAAATTTTCCGCGACGCCAATTTCACCGACAATATAGATAGCACTCGCAAGGGTTTCGATGGTTTGATTAAGCTCTCTATCGGGCACTTCACCAACAACAGGAACCGACGGGCGTGCAGACGTTGATTTGCAGACCACGCTTTCACAAACGATATTGTGTTGTTCCTGCTGAGAAACTTCTGGCGGCTTGAAATCTGGTGAATTGAAGTCGGGAGCACTCATACCCTCGCTTGAAAAATTAGAGGCGCTGTATGAGGCAGCTGAAAACAGAGAAAGGAGCAGCATCCACTTATTCATATATCTTTCCATCGTTAGCATTCGTTATATTTATAAATACTATCTAATTAAAATAATTATGAACAGTGTTTTATTATCAATAATTCATATATTTCTAAACGCTTATCAGGATACCCCGCACTCTAGATGAAGTGAGTTCAACTTACATGTGACTGCTTACCTAGCGTAAACTTATCGAGCAGCGCCTGCGGAACAGGAATAACAGAATATCGAACAAAGACGACTAACGTCACTATTGCCACAAAACTGCCTAAAACAAAGTCATGAACATCAATCAACACCCAACCAAGAAGCCTGTCACTGGTAATCGCAAGTATGGCGATACTCAACGCTGCCATCCATTTACGGTGATCATAAGGTAAATATTCCATTTTTTGGCTCACGATATAGAGCAGTGACAGCCTCACGGCATAAGTACCACAAAGCACCACCACCACGGCCCACACGCCATAAATCGGTGTCACAACAAGATAGCCAATGGTTGCTAAGATCGCACAACCACCCTGTATCCACATTTGCGACTGACTTGAGTCACCGCTAAAACAACCAAGGTTAAGGTAATCCCCTGCATTCTTAATCACGCCGATGGCCAAGAGTGCCACGACGATGGTACCCGCATATTGATAACTGCTGGGCAAAATCAAAGTAATAAAACCGGGTACAGTGAGGATCATCAAACAACCCAACACAATGGCCAGATTAACGCCGACTAGCGCTCTGTCCGCACACTCTTTCTTACCATCAGGTTGTTGCAGCATGGCCACCCGATTTGGAAACCACCACAGAGCATAAGGCTGCAGTAGCAAGCCAAGCAGCAATGCAAACTTGCCACTGACCGCATAGATTGCAAGTTCTTCAACACCAACAAAGCTTGCCATCACCCAACGGTCTAGGCCTGTAATCATGTAAATAGAAGCACCACCAACTAAAGTAGGCAATCCAAATTTTAGGATCTTAGCGGAGTACTTGAGGCTGCCAAATGAGCCCATCTCCTGCCATTGATAACGCAGTAAACACAGCATCAACAACACACTCGAAACAGCGGCAGATATTAGTACACCATCAATGCCATAACCTGCTTCAAGCAATGCAAACGTCATAGCAGCTTGCACACTCGCCTTCATTACATTGAGCATACAAAAGCGCTTAGCCATCGCATTCATTCGCATCAATGTTAGCGGGATAGAAATCGCACCATCTAACATGGTCGGTATTAGCAAAAGTAGGATTTGATAAGGTTGAAACTCGACGGGCAACATCAGTAACAACAACGGCATACTAAGAGCAATTAAAGCCCCACCTAGCACACAGACCAAGACACTCAACGTGAAACAGTTCGAGACAAGCTTTCTCTTTTCTTCACCCTCAGCGACGCCCACATACCGGTACATTGCCTCAACAATCCCAAAGCTAAATAGGATCGTCCCGATGTCAGCCAATAAGACAATGGCTTCTAAAGAACCGTATTCAACCAACGTCATCTTATGGGTGATATAGGGGATCATCACGAGCGAGATCCCTTTCATCATCACGATGCCAATGGCGTAATAGGCAGACTGTTTTAGTGACCCCATAGCAGACACCTATTCCTTACAATGCAGGCATTAGGAAACTCTTACAGTCTCCAAGTAGATGTCGTAACGTTCGTTTTTGCGGAGCCAAAACTAACGAGCGGATACTGTATGAGATAGCCAATCGGTTTTTTTGTAAGCCTCGATAATAGTCAGCGTAGCCTTCCAGTATTCTCGCCTTTGCGATTTTGAAGCTGGAAGTGGGTAGATTCCATCGTTGACTGTCATTTTGGTAATGTTGAAGAATAGTCTCTATAGACTGCAAATTTCTCAATTTAAGACTTTCAGTTTGGGTAACAGAGCTGGCTCTCATCAAGTAGCCAACCTGCACAGAGTTCAACACACCAATCTGATGGCTTTCACTCATTCGAAGCCACAGTTCCCAATCTTCCCCATACTTGATGTCAGCATTGAAACTGTCTGTTTGAGAAAACACATCCGCTTTTACCATGACCGTCGATGTTCCAATTACATTGTTTTCAATGATGAACTCCAACGGGTTCTCGATATTGATGAACAGCTCGTCTTGGTCTTGAAACTGCGACCAGTAACTAAAGCAGTCGACTATCACTTGGTAATCTTCAGTAAGGTGTTCGTAGTTAGTAAAGCTCATCGCGAGATCTGGGTATCGTTGATGAAATTCGAGTTGGCGTTCGAGTTTTTCAGGAAACCAGAAGTCGTCTGCGTCTAAAAAAGCGATGTATTCTCCGGTCGCTTTTTCAATCCCTAGGTTTCTCGCTTGAGGCGCCCCGACACCCAATGTGGATAAGGTAATAATGCGTTCATCGTCTATCGAAGCGAGATACGTCGACGTTCCATCGTTGCTGTTATCGTCAATGACAATGAGCTCAACATCTTGATGAGTCTGCTTCAGTACGCTGCCAATTGCCTTCGGCAGGTAATCCAAACAATTGTAGGTAGGAATAACAACACTTACTTTAGCCATAATGACGCCCTCAGATTTATACGTTATATGGCTGACGTTGCATGTTCTATGCCGAGAGTGTATTGCTATGAAATCACTTTTAGATCAGTCGCCTACGCAGACACTCTCAAAATGACGAACAGGGTGATCAGACATGAGCGTCAAAACTCCAATTTGATTATCAATTTGAGAAAATGAGCGACTTCTTGGGGGATAACCTTCGGAAAACCATCGAAAAGCCCTCCAAAACTACGATTTTATCTTGGTTCGTATTTTGCTTATTTGACTTTAATAGCATTAGTCAAAGGAGCAAAAAATGAAGAAAGTAGCATTTGTGGCGCCAACCTACCCTGTACTCAGTGAGACCTTCATTCAAACAGAAGTCGACTCGGTGAAAGCTTGTGGACACGATGTTTGCGTGATGACATTTGAGATAGAAGAGAGTGAAAAGTCATTTGACTATGACATCATAAAAATTGGTAAGGATGTTCGGGCGGATAAGATAGCCAGCATCAATTGGTTTGGCTTTCTCCGGGCGGTATCCTTTGTTTCCAAGCAAACCAGTATGCCCAAAAAATCACTGTTCGCTTATGGATTCAAACTGGCGCTGCAACTCGCCGAGAACGACGTCGAACACGTTCATGCGCATTTCTGTCAGCACACTACAGCTCACGCCATCGTCGCGGCAAAGCTGCTGAACATAACCTGCTCGTTCGTTGCTCACGGTCATGATGTTTACGAGTTCGCTTATGATATTGAACAGAAGATTTCGTCGAGTGATTTTGTGGTCGCAGTGTGCAAAGACATGCTCACCGACTTCAATACCATGGCTAAAGGCAACATTAAACTCTTGCACTGTGGGGTAAATACCAAACAATTTCAACTACACCCAAAAACCGAAGCTAAGCAACTTCGTCTCGTTTTTCTTGGCCGATTAGTGGAGCAAAAAGGCATCCACCATCTTATTGATGCATTAGCGCCGATTGCCGAACCTCTCGATATTCATCTCGATATCATCGGTACTGGCGATTTAGAGCAACAATTAAAATTGCAGGTCAAAGAGCAAGGGCTCACTCGAAACGTGACCTTTCTTGGCGCTAAACCTCACGAGTGGGTGAAAGAGAAACTATCGAACTATGACAGCCTAATCGCGCCCTTCTGTTTTTCCGAAACTGGGTGTGTGGATACAGGGCCACTGGTTTTAAAAGAAGCGATGGCCGTGGGCACACCCGTCATTACGACCAACATCATGGGATGCAAAGAGATCGTCTCACCAGAGACAGGTTTTGTGGTTAGCGAAAAGAACGTGGAGGAATTAAGAGAAGCGATTGAGCGTTTCGCGCAGCTAAGCAGTAACGATAAAGCATCGATGGGGTTAAAGGCACGTGAGAGAGTGAAAGACAGTTTTAATTCGATCAAACAAGCTCAGCAATTATCTCGTTGGATAGAGAACCCAGCTCAATAAGGATTAACTCAGGCAGTAAGCATCGCAAGGACTGCTACGCCTCACAAGAACGACTAAGCTCCATAAGAAAACGGAGCACCACAAAACAAAAGAGCGCTACATCAATTTGAAATGTAACGCTCAACTTAGCACTGCCCAATGATGGCGACTTATGCTTTCAGTGACTTTCATTAGCTTTTCATTAAGAAGCCTAGCTAGCCGGCTCGCAGCGCCAAAATAGACTCAAGATCTTCGATGTCACGATATTGAGCTAGCTCCTGCTCTTTCGATGAAATAGCTACAATCGACATTCTATCGGCCAATTCGTTACCTTCAATACCAACGTGACCATTCACATGGTAGATGGTAATTTTTGAAGCCAGTTCTTGGTAGAGAGCATACGCAGGCTTAATAATATCGAGGTTTTTGATCTCGCCGCCCGACTTAGTCCAGCCCTTTTTCTCCCAGCCTGTTGCCCACTTAGTAATACAATCAATTGAGTACTTAGAGTCACAATAAATCGCAACAGACAGACCCGCGTTTAACTTCTCTTTCGCGAGAATAAACGCTTGCTTAAGCCCATGTAACTCGGCGGTATTGTTGGTACCAACAGGCTGATACAAGCCATACCACAATTCTGTTAATTGGTTATTTTGGTAGACCGCTAACCCCGTCCCTGCTTCACCAGGGTTTGGCTCACAAGCACCATCGGTAAAGATCTTGATATCAAAAGGCATATCTGTGATTTGCTGCTCCGAAAGAGGCGGAACCTTTGCTTTCGTCGGCTTACCCGCAGAGCTTGGCTTTGTCGCCGAAGAACCTGACGCAGGCGACGTTTTACCACCGAAAGCAGACTCAGCCTCACCTAGTGTTGGAAACGATTTATATCTCGCCCCTGCAAAGCCATCGACTTGGGATTTACACTCGTTCCAAGTGGTAAAAATACCCGGTGTGCGACCTTTCCAAACCACATAATATTTCTTAGCCAAACTAACTCCTTACCAAAACCTAAACACACAAACAGTGAATCAATACATTAGATGCCACCACGCTATACGTTGCAAGGTCAATCAGTTAAAAAGGTAATCAACCGCAACGAGGTTATAGAACAAAAACACCGCCATGCTGACGCCGATAGTAAGTAGCACATTGCCTGTTTTCCAAATCAACAGACCTGTGACCAGCGCGCCTATCAAGTATGGGTTTTCAAAGCTTGGCCAAAATGTCTGCTCTGGTGCAAATACAATCGGCCCCCAAATTGCGGTAAGCACAGCGGGGCTTGAATAGCGTAACAGTCGACGCGTGGTTTGATTTAATCGAAGCGGGATTGCAGGCTCTAGAAACAGATACCGACTAAAGAAAACAATCGCTGTCATAAGGAATATCGTTAACCAAATCATCTCTATTTCCCCTCCACAATTGTCTTGTTGCCGTTGTTTCGCTCTTGGAACGATTCGCTGATAAAGCCCGCTAACATACCGGCAATCGCTGCAATCATTAGCCCGCCCTCAATATTGTTAACCGACATGGCAACCGAAGTGACCAGTGAAACAACCACACACACCACGACGGGTAGAGTTCGGATTAATGGGAACACCAAGGCGATAAAGGTTGCTGCGACCGCGAAGTCGAGCCCAATTTCATTAAGCGAAGGAATTTGGCTTCCCGCGACAATGCCAACGAAGCTCGCGATATTCCAAACGAGGTAAAAACCACCACCTACACCCGCAGCGTACCAACGATTAAATTCTTTCTGAGACTGCCCACTACAAATCGCGAACAGCTCATCGGTGAGCCAAAATCCAAGTAATAGGCGCCAACGCGCAGGAAGATGGCTAATTTTGTCACGCATCGATACGCTATACAGAAAGTGTCTAGACGTGATGAATAAGGTAGTCAACAACATGGTGCCTAGACCAATACCCGCTTTAAACATACCCGCAGCGACAAGTTGTGCTGAGCCAGCAAATAGAATAGCCGACATCGCTTGCGCTTGAAGCTGACTCAATCCAGCATCTATCGCATATGAGCCCGCTAGAATTCCCCAAGGGATTACCGCAATGCTCAAGGGCATTCCCGCTAAAACGCCCTTCCATAACTGTGTTCGTCTATCCATTCTTTCACTATCCATATAGTTCTTTTCTCTCTTCACATTAGCTATTCAATGTAAGAGGAGTTGAGTCGGTTCGATTGTACAAACTTGCTCGATTTCATGCCCCTCTGTTTGCCGCACTTAACCGTACTTAACCGCACTTAACACAAGTTAGCCATGCCTTAGCCACGCAAGTTTAGAGCATTTTGATGTATTGCCCTGGCGTGTATCCATTGGCCTTTTTGAAGTGTCGATGAAAATGGCTTTGATCATGAAAGCCACACTCTTGCGCGGTATCAGAAATGGTATGCCCTTGTTTCAATAACTTACGCGAAAGCCTTAACCGAGATTGGATTTGATACGCATGCGGCGGAAGACCAAATTCTTTCTGAAAAGAACGCACTAAGTGAAACGGGCTCAATGCCGCTAGCTTAGATAGCTCCTCTAGGGACACATCGGCTTGTGGAAAGTCATCTAAGAACTCTTTCACTAAGACAAGTTGGCGTTGAGTTTTCCCATCGAGTTGAGGGTTAAGCGGCGATTTTCCGTGTCGACTAATCAGTTTAACCAACATCCCGTACATCAAGGTTTCTCTTAACAAGCGATTGTCAGATTCATCAATCGTGTTAAAGACTAATCTCAATTGATTAGCGAGTTCAGGGTCTTCAACAACCGCTCTTGGGAAGTAAGGCGCGCCGTAGTTCGGTAGGTTAAGCTCTTGAGTGATTTTGGCAAGTTGCTCTGGGAGAGGATACATGGCTCGATATGCCCAACCACCTTCAGTGGCAGAGTGACCGCTATGAACTTCGTCGGCATTGACCAGAATAATCGCATCTTGTGGTGCTATATGATGCCCGCCCGTTCGATAGAAACGCTGAGCGCCCTGCTCAATAACACCAAGTGTGTAGCCCTCGTGGCTATGGCGCGAGAAGTTCTGCTTTTCGTATTCAGCATTAAGGGTTTCAAGGCCACCGAGCTCTTCTGTGATCTTATATTCGGCCTTTTCTTTAGAGCGTTTCTTGTTCTCCATAACAATTCCCAAGCCTGTTAATTATCGAGCGACTTATCAGTCTACTCTATAGGCTCTTTCAGCTTTTGTACAAAATTGCGCTTTGGTTTGTTAATACTGTTTTTATCGTTGGCTTAATAACGCTTTCTAACTGGGAGGAAAGTCTTGGTCTATAACTAGTTGGCGAGAAATTGACAAATTAGTGTGGCAATCATGGCAATACTCTCTTCAAATCATCGGCAATAGACCTGATACACCATGAAAAATACGCTAATCCTTTTCTTTTTCCTGAGCCTAACTGGGTGCACTCATAACCAATCAAAAGCACTGAGCATGAACTCCTCGTCGGTCAATACGTACCCTCAATCGATGTCGAACCTGCAACTGTGTGACACCTTGTATTATGGGCGCTCAAGCAACCAGACACTCGCAGCAATTGGCAGTGAGTTTAATCGAAGAGGATTATCAAAACATTGGTGTGATACCGAAACCAACAAGCTTTACCTAACAAAGACGATTGATTGGGTTGCCGAGCAAGTAGAAGACAAAGAGGAGTCCGAGGAAGAAGCATCGGCAGTGGTGCTGCCTGCGAATTAAATGAGGCAATGACAGCTAAACGTCTGTTCGCACTTAATGACCTCGCTTGCTTAGGTAACTGTGTGACCTATTTTTACTCAAAAAGTCCCAAGTTAACCTGGCTGCGTTCGAAGAAAAACAACCGCTTCTTTTCGCTACACAAATATTACGAGGGTACTCGGGCGCAAGAGGGATAACATTTACGCTGGGATGAGATTCTGGAACGGCAAGCTCTGCAACAATAGAAACACCTAAGCCCGCTCTAATCAAAGCAAGTATCGAGGTCAATTGAACAATGGTGTGTTTTTCTTTAAGGCGAGATTTTGATAGCTTAAACCATTCTCTAATGAGCGCCTCGCTGCCCCCTTTACTCAGTATAAAATCTCGATCTTCGATATCCACAGCCGACAAAACTGGCAACTGGGATAAAGGGTCATCTTCATGAACTAAAGCCACCATACGGTCAGTAAAGACTGGAATGATATCTAGATCCAAATACTCTTTATCAACCGCGATTGCAAAATCTACGCGCCCCTCTCGCAATGCTAATAATGCTCCTTCGTCAGTAAACTCGCTTATTTCAATTTTAACTTGAGGTAAGTGTTGGCTGATCGCATGAATTAGGCTGGGTAAAATATGTGTGGAAGCGGATGCGCCAAAAGAAGCCACTTTCACCTGTCCAGCGCCATCTTTTTGAATAAGTCGAAGCTGTCTCAATAACACCTCTCCCTGCAATTCCTGCTGTTTAGCGAACTCAGCAATCAACCTCCCTTCCTCTGTTAACAATAAGGGACGACTGTCTCTTCGGACTAAAGCGAAACCTAACACATCTTCAGCACGTCGAAGAGCTTTGCTCGCAGCAGGTTGACTGACTCCTAATACCAGAGCGGCATCAGTGATACTTCCGAGCGCTAGTAGCTGCAGAAGTAATTTGGGAACTAATGATGGGATGCTTTCCAAGTCTTCAACCATTCATATAACCTCAGGTTATTTTGATATCTATCTCTATGCTAGCAGACTACTTTTCCCGAAAAATAGATACTAGTCACCCGGAGAAAACAAATGACTATAGAAACATGGCTAACCTTCTGCCTCGCTTCACTTATCTTAACCATGACGCCAGGTCCCAGCATTTTGTTGGGCGTCATTCATTCAATGAAATATGGCGTTAATAAAGCTGTTTTTACGGCACTAGGCGATATCTCAGCAAACTTCATACAGATGATCATTGTTGCAGTTGGACTTGGCATCATAATGTCAACGTCTGAACTAGCGTTCGCCGTTATCAAGTGGCTTGGAGTCACAACATTGCTGTATATGGGTATCAAGATGTTGCGTGATAAACCTGAGTGTGATGCACAAATAACCACCAATTCACCCACCGCGATTTCAGGCCACAGACTCTATTTAAGTGGTTTCTTCGTTGCAGCGGGTAACCCCAAAGCGATTGTCTTTTTCACTGCATTCTTCCCCCAGTTCATAGACCCAACCAAGCCCCTGTTATCACAAATGTTGGTGATGTGCCCCACAATGGCAGTGTTGGATTTTACGTGGGTGATGATTTACGCCATCTCTGCCAAAAAGCTTCTCGGGTTTATGCAAGATCACCCAACGTACCTGAATAAAATCGGTGGCTCAGCGCTTTTAACTGCAGCCATCGCACTCGCAGTAACAAGTCACAGCTCCAACCTATAGTCGAGCCAGTAAAGGAAAAAACAATAAATTGAGTTTCATTCGAGGGGAAAAATCGTCTGCTGTAACGCTACCTGCGGATTAATCGGATAAGTATTGTTAACGTCCTTAAATACGCTAACAGTACTTCTGGCAATAAAACTGGAGCAAACTAATTGATCTGCATGCCTTTGCTCACATCAATATGCATTTGCATTGATAAATGTTAACAATTGGTTAATTATCCATATCCATTATTACTATAAGGAAATAACCAATGAAATGGATACTTGTTGCATTCGTCAGTGTTTTCTCTGTGTTCACATACGCAAAAGATTGGAAACAAATTCGCTTTACTGTTGAAGGGGCCTACCCACCGTTCAGTTGGACAACGCAAGAAGGTGAATTAGAGGGGTTTGAAGTCGATTTAGCCAACGCCTTGTGTATCGAATTAGAAGTAAAATGTATCATCTCAAAAACTGATTGGGACGGTATTATCCCATCACTTTTAAGCCGTAAAAACGATGCAATTATAGCGGCTATGACCATTACCGAAGAACGTGAAAAGAAAGTTAATTTCACTATGCCTTACGCTAAAGTTCCCACTCGTTTTGTCATGGAAAAGGGGCGTGAAATCAATATGGATGACGGCAGCTTAAATGAACTAACAATTGGGGTTCAACGAGCAACTATTGGTGACAAGTACCTTTCTGAGATCTATCCAGATGTAGATATCAAACGTTACGGCTCATTCGATGAAGCCTTTACCGATTTACTCAACGGCCGCTTAGATAGCGTGTTTGGTGGTTCAATGGGGCTCAACGCAGGCTTTCTTGAAACGGATCAGGGTAAGGACTATCACTTTACAGGCCCTAAATTTACAGAAGAGAAGTGGTTTGGTCGTGGTATTGGAGTCGCTGTTAGAAAACAAGATGACGAATTAAAAGATCTTATCGATAGTGGAATACAAAGACTGATCGACAATGGTCAACATCAAAAAATCGCAAGTAAATACTTTTCATACAGCATTTACGAGTAGGCTGATGTACAGAGTGAACACCACCAATCACGAACTGTTGTTCACTTTTTGAAAGTTTCAGATAGAAAAAAGCCGCTCATAAAGAGCGGCTTTTTTAAGGGGTGGGAACCCAGCCACATCCCGGCACACAAGTCACTCGCTGCGGCTGCTCCCTTCCAGGCCTGACCGAGTTCACGAGTTATTGTTGCGGGAGGACCAGGCCCCCATAGATTCGTTTTCTAAGAGGCTTGCCTCAAAGAGTGATTGGATTATTAAGCATCACAGCAACCATTGCAAGCCCTTCCACCCTATTTTTGAACAATTGCTGTCTAAGTGCTTATCCTTTATTCAAACCACTAGAAAATCGCAGGTAAATTCACCATTTACCTGCATTTGTAAGGTTTGGTTTATCTACGTACTAGATATCGATGTCTTCGTTATCTTCTGTACGAATGATGTAGTCTGTCATCCACGCGGTGCCTAATAAACATAACCACACCACAAAGACTGGACTAGGCACTTCGATGCTTGGGGTAATCACCAGTGCCGCAAAACCAACCGTCGGCAATGTCCAACACAATAATTTATTCCAGCGGAAGGTTTTCAAGCGCGTCAGTGTTTCCATCGATGCCATGATGCCCGTTACACACAAAGCAACCAAAGCGGCATAAGGTAAATCGGCCATCCATAATGGAAGTATCAAGCCTAATGACCACCAGCTGTGTCGGCTGGCTGGCTTAAGATGATTTGCCGCCCACCAAATAACGATGATTGACAAGGTTTGTAGTGTGGTAACCCAAGGAACGCCTTCAAGCTTACCTGCAGATTGCGTGACCATAATCCCGACTTGTAGCGTTGCGACGATCAAGCCAGAAATAATCACGACCGACAAACTGCTGCGTTTTGAAAAGACCACCATCAATAGTGGGAATAATACCCATACACTGACTGAGAGCGTTATGGGTTGTAGCGGTAGCGTTAATCCATAAGTGGTCATGGAGACAAGCAAAGCTAATCCTGCGATGCCTCCTTGCGGCAAAATCCATAAAGCAGGAATGACCATTGCAAGTACTGGGATATCTCCCTCACTTAAACTGATTGCTCTCGCGCAGACAACCGCTAATAATGTGGTTATCAAGAACTGAAACGTTGTAAATACCATAGCCCTCTCCTTCTACCGATCCGTGGTATTAATGAACTAGGAACATTTAGTATGGACCAATTTTTGCCTCAAATCTTTGCTGTGATTCACCAAATTCCATATGGGAAAGTAACAACTTATGGAGACATCGCACGTTTTTCAGGATTTCCGGGCTATGCGCGCCATGTTGGTAAAGCGCTGGGTAACCTGCCAGAAGGTAGTAAACTGCCTTGGTATCGGGTAATCAACAGCAAGGGTGAAATATCTTTAAAGGGTGATTCGTTCGACCGACAAAAGCAGCATTTGGTTAAAGAAGGGGTTGAGGTGAGTGATGCAGGAAAGATCAAACTCAGAATATACAAATGGCAGCCCTAGAGCTGCCACTAATCGCTAATTCAACTGGCTAAGTTAAGCCAATCAAGATGCCTTAACAATGGCATCGATTTCTTGTTAACGAACACCAACTAAACGTAGGTCTGCTTGCTGTGTATTTTCTACATCAGTAATTACTGACTTAATAGTGTCAGTAGTGAAGCGCAGTTTACCGTCAACGTGAATCGTTGCGCGCATGTTGTAACGGTGGTTAGCTTTAATCTTGTTATTGTCGTAGCTCAGCTCGAATGCGAACGGCACTTGCTTACCGTCAGTGGTGAACTCTTGAGTTGCGATAACTGTCGATGGTGCGTCAGCCAGTGAGATGTCTTCTAGCGTAACAGTCACCACGGCATTCTCTGGCAATGCAATTCTTTCACGGTAGCTTACTGTTCCTGAAATCACTTGAGTGTTCTCTGCAACCACTTCCTGAGAAGCGTTCGTTTCTGATGTTGCTTGGCAACCAACAAGTAGGCCAAACGATACTAAAGACGTAATAAGAATTAGAGCCTTTTTCATATTCAATTTCTCTCAACATGTTTGCCGGACTCGGCAAATCTACCCACCAATTATAAGAGAGCTTTCATATTCTGTCTTGAAACCCTATGATTTATTGACAGATATCTGACTAAGCTAAATGATTAACACAATAATCTGACATCCATTTTACCAAGAGGCATGCTGGCGATGAGTCAACCTTTACAAGAATTATTAAGTTTACTTCAGCTAGAGAAGCTGGAAGAAGGTCTGTTCCGCGGGCAAAGTGAGAACCTAGGTCTACCACAGGTTTATGGTGGTCAAGTATTAGGGCAAGCTCTTTCTGCTGCTCGTTATACCGTTCAAGACGACCGTAGTGTGCACTCGTTTCATAGTTACTTTCTATTTCCTGGCGATCCTGAAAAGCCAATTATCTACGATGTTGAGAACCTAAGAGATGGACGAAGCTTCAGCACACGTCGTGTGAAAGCGATTCAAAATGGCCGCCCTATTTTCTATCTCACGGCTTCTTATCACGGTGATGCTCCAGGCTTTGAGCACCAGATTTCAATGCCTGATATTCCTGGGCCAGAGAACTTTGCATCTGAAACCGAGTTAGCGAGCCACATTGCGGAGTTCCTACCAGAGAAACTGCGTAAAACCTTCTGTGGTGAAAAGCCGATTGAGATGCGCCCTGTGACTGTCGTGAATCCGCTCAATCCTAAGAAGGCGGAAGCGAAGCAGTACCTTTGGGTAAGAGCAAATGGCGCAATGCCAGACAACCAATTGATTCACCAATATTTGCTGGCTTACGCGTCCGATTGGGGATTCTTGGTGACAGCACTTCACCCACATGAGGTTTCTATCATGACGCCGAATTTCCAAGTGGCGACGATTGACCACTCAATCTGGTTCCACCGCCCGTTCAAAATGGATGAATGGCTGCTTTATGCGATTGAAAGCCCGACGGCGGCGAACACTCGTGGCCTAGTGCGTGGTGAAATTTTCAATCAGAAAGGTGAGCTCGTAGCGACAGCAGTACAAGAAGGTGTGATGCGCTTTACTAAATAGCGCTCAAATAAATAGCGATCAAGCGCTGTTTTAAAAGCCCCAAATATGTACGAGAAAACAAAAAGAGAGGCTAGGTTTAATACCTAGCCTCTCTTTTTTATAACACTAACGAAAATCCGTCACTTAAGAGTGACTAAAATCTATTCTGCTTCTAGCGTAGGCTCAAACTCGCTCTGTACTCGTGTTTTGATGCCATCTCCGGCATCTCGCAGAAGGTTAAATGGTGATAACACCACACCTTTCACAGCGCCTTCTGCAGCGTCCTGAGCCAAAGCTTGACTCTTATCTGCCAACAAATTAGCTTGCACCAAAATATTCGGCACTTCCGCTCTTAGCATTTCAGATTCAGTAACAACAGCGGGGATAGTTTGCTCGCGGTACGATTTACTTTCAGCGAGCATTGGTGGCATAACATCCACACGGTATCGTTTCAGCTCAATCAATGTTGGTGGGATGACATCGGTTCTGACCTGCTCGACTTCCGTTCGGACATTTTTTACTTCATCTAATATCGCAGGGATTTTGTTGTCGACCGATGAAACGGTTTGATTCACGTCATCGATCGTCTTTCTGACCTCTTCGACTGTGTTCAAAACTTGAGGAGCAAGCTCGCTGACATGTTCAGCAAACGCTAGCAGCTCTTCCACTTTGAGCCCTTTCGTGAGACCGGATAAATCTTCGATAACCTGCGGATAAGTATCGACGATCTCCCCTACTTTATTAGTAAACGAATAGATGGTGTAGCCCAAGTAAAAAATGGCGACCGCCAATACCAGCTGGATAGCGGTAGATACTTTTGCAAACATGAATAATCCTTTTCTTTTATCGCAGAGGCGATATCTAAACTGAGACGATAGTTAAACTCAGACGATTGTTAATGCGTAACTAGGCGTAGCTTAAAGCGGCAATGCTGTCGTGTACTTCAATGGTTCCATCGCAAATGTCGAGGTCACATTAGAGATACCATCAATGCTATTCACCAAGCGCTTGTAGAAATCATCAAAGCACTTCATGTCTTTCACCTGAACCTTCATCATATAGTCATATTCGCCAGCCATGCGATAGAACTCCATCACTTCTGGAAACTCCGACACAGTATTCACAAAACGACCATACCACTCGTGAGAATGATCACTGGTTTTAATCAATACGAACGCGGTAAAAGAAAGATCGAGCTTTTCTGGGTTCAACAGCGCGACTCTTTTCTCAATAATGCCGTTCTCTTCGAGGCGCTTAAGTCTTTTCCAGCAAGGCGTTGTGGTGAGATTGACTGCTTCAGAAATGTCATTCAATGACAGGGTGCTGTCTTCTTGCAGTAATCCTAATATTTTTTTATCTACGGCATCTATCACACTTTCACCAAATC